>OQVI01000275.1_pt1 | contig 34236 bp, 25 predicted proteins | sample 1691651 | NCBI WGS metagenome assembly OQVI01 (sample SAMN03418287, study PRJEB22391) | human gut metagenome | biome: human-gut; feature: organic feature; material: feces | host: Homo sapiens | place: Italy | collected 2013-04
TTGTAGGCGCGCATCCAGTCATTTTCACTGCAAAATCCCTCCAGACGCTCCACCATCACTCTTCCATACCAGGTGCGGTCAAAAATAGCGATATGTCCTGTTTTCGGCAGTCTCGTCCAGAAACGCCACAGGTAATGTCTTGCTTTCTCATGAGGTTCCGGGCTTGCGATCGGATGAACTTCGTAACCGCGCGGGTCAAGTGCTCCTGCGATCCGCTTGATGTTGCCGCCTTTTCCCGCTGCATCCCAGCCCTCATAGGCAATGATGACCGGCACTTTTTTCCGGTAAAGACGATTGTGCAACTCACCGAGCCGGTTCTGCAGTTCTTTCAGTTCCTTGCGGTACTCATCCGCCTCAATCTCTTTGTCCAAAGGCACTTCTGCCAAAAGCGGCATCCGCACTAACGGAAAAACATTCTGCAAAAGAGGTACTGCCAGCTTCTGATTACTCAGCGCAATCTCGATTCCCTGTGTCAATGTCTCTAAAACCTGAAGTTCCGTCCATTTTCTCGACTTTGCATCAACAATGTACCACGGCGCAGACGGCATATTTGTGTTTTTCATATAGGAAGAAAATGCCTCTTCGCACTTCTCATAATGCCGGTTCTGCCAGAGATCATTTTTGCTGACACGCCAGACCGTATCTTTTTCATGCTCTAAATGTTCGATCCGTTTTGCCTGTTCTTTCTCCGGGATATGCAGGAAAAATTTCATGACCAGATAACCATTATCGGTAAGCTGGCGCTCAAAACGTCTCACACTCTCGATCCGTTTTGCGTAATCCTCATCGGAAAGTTTTCCGTGCAGCTCGTCTTTTACGATCTCATCCATCCAGCCCGAATCGAGAAATACGAATTTTCCTTCTTCCGGAATTCGTTTGAAATAGCGGTATAAAAATGGTTTTCGACGCTCTTCCTCACTCTTTTCTCCCATTGATTCCACCTTGAAGAAACGCGGATCGATATTCTGGATCACCTGACCGATCACGGAACCTTTTCCGGCGGTTCCCCAGCCTTCCATGAGCACAAGTACCGGTATCTTCTGCTCTTTGATCAAAAGCTGCTGCTTTGCTAACTTTTCTTTTGCAGCGGCAAGGCGCACCCTGATCTCTTCCTCCTCCGGTTTTTCCATTGCTTTCCATTCCTGCAGCATAAAAAAATCCCCCTTCTCTTACACTTTTTCATCATCAATCCATATCTCCGCGATCACGTTCCGAAGATGCACGGATCTCTGCCTGTTACTCTGTTGTCATTCTTCTTTTAGTTTCTCTCAAAATTTCCGAAACATCAAGACATTTTCACACTTTTTATATTTTTTTCAGAATTTGACAGTTTTATTCTTCTACCTATATTTTCGTATACTTGTTTTCTTTTATAAGCGTTTCTTATGAATCAGTTTTTTCTCCCTATTTTTTTGCATAAATGCAGGAAAACAGGAAAAACCTCCTTGCAATTTGTATTCTTACACGATATAGTTGAATCAACAATTTCGAGATGAAGTTTGCAGGAAAACGACGCAAGTCTACCGAAGGAGTAACACTCTCAGGTGCCGGTCATACCGGTGCAACTGTAAATGGATCGACTCTCTGGAGACACCCGGATGAACCGGGGGCCGAAGGTGCAACATACGTTTTCGTATGAATCTCTCAGGCAAGCGGACAGAGAAGATATCTTAATTGCACACATAAGATTTCATTTTATATGAAGTTTTCTGATTATGTATCTTCCTATCCCATATATTTTTATATGGGATATTTTTCTGTCAGTTCATCCTGTTTCCGGTCATCATCCCATTTTCATTGCAAGATATTTTTCTGTGATACTGCATGCACTCGATGTATATATTGAAAGAAAGATAGAGGATTAGAAACATGTGGAGTGTAATTAATGATTTTCTTGTCAATGTTGACAATTTTGTCTGGGGTGTGCCATTAATGGTGCTGATCATGGCGGGTGGTCTGCTGCTTACGGTGCGCCTCGGTCTGTTACAGATCCGGAAGCTTCCCCTTGCGCTGAAATGGATGATCCAGAATGAGGAAGAGGCAGAAGGCGAAATTTCCAGTTTTGCAGCTCTCTGTACTGCTTTGAGCGCAACGATCGGTACCGGTAATATCGTCGGTGTTGCAACCGCTGTCTGCGCCGGCGGTCCGGGCGCTCTGTTCTGGATGGTCGCAGCCGCTTTTCTCGGAATGGCTACCAAATATTCCGAAGGACTTTTAGCTGTCAAATACCGTGTCGTTGCTCCTGACGGCCACAGCCTTGGCGGTCCTTTCTATTATATTGAACAGGGAATGGGAAAAAACTGGAAATGGCTTGCGAAGCTTTTTGCATTTTTCGGCGTCTGTGTCGGACTTTTCGGTATCGGAACTTTCAGCCAGGTCAACGGTATCGCAAGTGCGATCAACGGTTTCTTTGATCCGGACAATGCACACTGTGTCAAGATCCTTCCTTTCCTCGGAGAATATTCCTGGTCAGTCGTGATCGCATCCCTGATACTGACGGTCTGTGTCGCAGCCGTATTGATCGGCGGTGTAAAACGGATCGCAAGTGTGAGCCAGATCGTTGTACCATTTATGGCGATCCTTTATTTTGCTTTTGCCATTATCCTGATCATCTGCAATATTACTGAAATTCCTGCAGCTATTAAAGTGATCGTAACCGCTGCTTTCACACCGAAAGCTGTTACCGGCGGTGCTGTCGGAAGTATGTTTGTCGCAATGCAAAAAGGTGTTGCCCGCGGTATTTTCTCAAATGAGGCAGGACTCGGAAGCGCCCCGATCGCAGCAGCTGCTGCACAGACAAAAGAACCTGTCCGTCAGGGACTTGTCAGCATGACCGGAACTTTTATCGACACGATCGTAATCTGTACACTGACCGGACTCTCCATCGTCTTAACCGGCGCATGGCAGGTCGAAGGCTTAGAAGGTGTGGAAGTCACCACTTACGCATACCAGCAGGGACTTCCTTTCCCTCCGGCCGTGTCCTCTTTTGTATTAATGCTCTGCCTTGTATTTTTTGCATTTACAACAATTCTCGGCTGGGATTATTACAGCGAACGCTGTCTTGAATATTTAAGCGGCGGCAATTTAAAACATGTGAAAGTCTACCGCTGGATTTATATTTTTGCAGTATTTATCGGACCGTATATGACCGTCAGCGCTGTGTGGACGATTGCCGATATTTTCAACGGACTGATGGCTCTGCCAAATATGATCGCACTGTTCGCATTGAGTGGGGTTGTTGTCAGGGAAACAAAAGCGTTTTTTAAGAAACAGAATTAGGCAATTATTTAATGTGTCACATTATAAACTTTGCTGCCAATTTTAGCTCATACTTAAAGAGGAGTGTGATAATTAATCACACTCCTCTAAAAATTTCTTTATAAAAAAGAGTTTTTCTGCTGGTTGTCAGCCTCGGTATTCAGTTAAGATACCCATAACGACGTGGAAATCATTAAGTCCCCCACGTGGACTACAGCTGTAATGCTTTACATCGCTATCTCAACCTTTTTGCCGCAAAAAGCTATTCCATTACATTTCCATCCAAAGTATTTTTAAGCCAGAACAAGATTTCTGAATTGTAGACTCTTCTGATTTCTTTGTTTGGAAGCGCTAATTCCATAAATGTGCCTATTTCAGTTTCTATTGCTTCCTTTACCGGCTTCAAATATCCCGCCATGAGCAAAAAGCTAAATATGCTGTCTGCGCCATCCGTTATTCTTGGGTAAATGACATCCATATTCAATGAAGTCTGCACATGTTTCCCCTGCATCAATAAGATCAGGTCATCCGCAATTTCCGGTGTCAATGTTCTCATGATCTCACGAATGATCTCATTATCACTGGTGTTCGTCCAAAAAGGCCTCGGTTTACACTCATTATTAAAATAATTTGCTACTGACCACGGATTATATATTTCACGATTTCCAAACAAATATCCGTCATACCACTCCTGCAATTCATTCAATTTATCCTCGCGTCCATAGTAAGCAGCCATAGTTGTTACTTCGTCTGATGTAAACCCAAAATACTCACTGTATTTTTCATCCAAAACAGAATTTACAACCAGATTATTCAATCCACTGAACAGATTCTCTTTTGAAACACGCAGTATGCCTGTAAGGACTCCAAATGCCAGTGCCAGATTATCCTTCAATCCGCCCGACATAAAATTTCTCATAAAAGTGATCACTTCATTATAAAACCCTTTTGAGTGTCCCTGCTGGATAGGTGTATCATATTCATCAATCAAAACCACAATCTTTTTGTTGTGATATTTTTCCAGCATCCGGCTTAAATTAAGCAACGCCCTTGTATATTCAACATTGCTCAAAGTTCCTTTCTGCATCCTGTCGAGATAATCCTTCTCAACTACATCTAATCCATCCCATGAGAGAATGTCAGCATGGCGCATATATTCATCCCGTATCACAAGTCTTATAGCTTCCAGAGAATCTTTCCAGTTATCGAATTTTACATCTTTGAACGTGATATATATAACCGGATATGCTCCCTGCTGTTTTCGATAAAACTCACCGCAATCCCATATCTTTTTATCCCGAAAATATACAGAATTGTCCTCATCCGTTTTTTCAAAAAAGACCTTCAGCATATCAACTGCCAATGTTTTTCCAAATCTTCTTGGTCTGGTAAACAATGTGACAGCTGCATGATCATCTATTAAATCCCTGATCAAAAGAGTTTTATCTACATAATAGCTGTTTTTTACCGTATCAATGTATGATGTGCTTCCAACGGCACAGGGAAGTGAAACATTCTTTTTTCCAGTCATATTGTACCTCCGATCATCCGTAATCTGATATTTTCATTATACGCAAAAAGCTGTAAAACTCAATGTGAATTTTACAGCTTATAAATAAATGTGTGCTGATTACAGAAATAAAAGTGTGCAGGATTTTTGAATTACATTATGTAAGGATATGCGAAGCAACCGTTCTTCCATTACTCCGCATATCTCAAAAAAACTAATTGATGTAGTTAGCTGCTGCTCCCATATAAGCGATTGCTTCATCAGCTGTCAGATACTGACCTTCCATAACAAGGGAAAAATCTGAATTTGCAATTGCAACGGAACCGTCATCTGCTTCTACAAATACTGCTGAGAAATCATCACCTGTATAAACATCTGTTGTGCTGATCTCAGTCCAGTCAATGTTATCTTCATCTGTAACATTTGTTACATTAGAATCATCATATGCTCCACAAAGGACATCTCCCTGTCCATCCTGTGGAACGATCATTAATGAAACATAGCTATATCCATCCGGATCTCTAAAGAGTGTGATCACATACTCTGTATTATCATCATCCACTGCATATAATGCTGCATCAACAAGATCTGCTGTTACATCAAGAAGGGAAAATCCTTCTTCCTCTGTTGTGTCTGCTGCTTCTGCTGCATCTTCCACATCCACTGCATCCTCTTCTGTATCTGCTGCATCATCAGCTGCTGTGTCTGTTGTAGTTGTCTGCTGATCATTGTCAGCTGGTGCTGCTGCATCTGATGAACCACCACATGCTGTAATATTAAGAGCCATTGCTCCAACAAGTAATGCTGTTAATAACTTTTTCTTCATTTGAATCTCCTCTTTCTACTATTCATATTTTTGATAAAAATAGAATTTTTTTGTAAATTTCCTGCCCACTTTTATCTCTGTAATCAGCTTATTTTTCATTTTAAAAAATTATTTGTGCAATGCCTTATCTTGCATGGTTTCTTTTTCTTTTCGCAAAAATTCCTGCAAGTCCTGCGCATGAAACCATCAGAAGTGCTGTACAAAGTGCCATGCTGAAATCTTCGCCTGTCTTTGGAGATTTTGCACTCTGGTCAGCGTTTTCAGCTACCGTAAAGTTTGTTGCCGCTGTTCCATCTGTCCAGACAAGTTCAAAAGAATGATTTCCTGCTGACAGACTCTTAAGGTATTCCGGTTTGAAGGTAATGATGGTAGATCCTTCTGTGACCGTATAATTGATTGGATCAACCGTTACTCCATCCACCTTGACCTCACGGAATTTTGAAATCTCACCGCTTCCTCTGATTGCAAGGCTTCCATCTGTATTCTGTGTCCATGAACTGCCTGCTCCATCCAAAATATCATACGTTACCTGTGCCGGTGCCGAAGCTGCCGGTGCTGTTGTGGTTGATGTAGCCGGTGTTGATGTAGCCGGTGCCGGATCCGGTGTCGGGGTTGTTGCTTCCGGTGTCGGATTTGGAGCCGGCGTTGGGGTTGGGGTTGGAGTCGGCGCTGGATTTGAGCCCGCATTGATTTCGCCGTATGGTGCGTTACAAATGCTGCAAATGGCTCTGTCTTTATCGGTAGCTGTACCGCCGGAGCAGTCCGCTCTTTCCGTGTGGCTGGCATCTGACGAGCAGATACGGGTATGCGTTCCGTCGCCGTTGGAAGTCCATGCTCCCCAATCGTGGGTGTGTGTCGTCCATTTTATTGTATTATTTGCTGCGTCAAAGTCAGCTACAAAATTTGCGTTATCGCAGTAGAAAATGTTTTTTGCATCAAATGAAGATACGCTTGGATCAACAGTTGCCAAAGTCTGATCTTGCGTAGAAGTATCTTTCATATAAACATAAATTTTTGCGTCACTGTTTAATGTATCAGTGATTTTAGTCTTATTCATATAACTAACAAGATTGTTACTTTCACCAGTTGTCAACTTATTTCCTTCGATTACCGGTGAGCCGGAAAGTTCCAGACTGCCCCTGCAATATACACCGCCACCATTAGCTTTATTATAATCATAATTATAGGGATAGGCGGTGTTGCCTGTGATGCTTCCTCCTTTCATGCAAAATGTACCGGTTGTGTGCACCCATACTCCGCCGCCACCGTGCGACTGCATCGTTGCACTTGTCACCTTATTGCCGCTAATCGTACCATCGAACATATTAAATGTCCCCTTATACACAGATACACCGCCACCGAAATATTGTGCAGTATTGCCGGTAATACTGCCACCATACATATTAAAAGTGTCCAGACTAGAAACTGCTCCACCCATGCTTGAAACTTCGTTTCCACTAATCTCGCCACCATGCATATTAAAAGTGCCTTTATCAACCTCCACGCCTGCGCCGTTTGCTTGATACTTGCTTGCACATTTATTATTACAAATCTTACTACCATACATATTAAAAGTGCCGTTAGAAACCAACACGCCTCTTCCCCATTCCACATCCGAATGAGAAATAGAACTGCTGCCTTTACAATCCGTCAGAGTCAGTGTACCGCCTTTATCAACTTCAAAAACATTTCCTGCACTCTTCATATTAATATTGTGACCATTTAGGCAAATTTTAACATCACCTTTTACAATGATACTATAGCTTGGTTCAAAGCTATCTGATAAATAATAGCAGCCCGCCGGTAACTCTAAATTATTATCAGTGCTTTGTATAGTTGTTTCACCTATTTTCAGTGTGTCCTCTGAACCTGTCAGTTTCGCAAATTCCAAGTTAGTGTGGGAGCTGTCGTCAGTACAGCTACTACCACAGACCGGATGGCTATGTTCATTTGCCGCCTGCACCTGCAATGTACCGTGCGGTACTGCCGGAACAACACCTGCTACCATTCCGAATACCAGTAAACCGGAAAGTATTTTTGCAATTCCTTTGCTCATTCTCTTTTTTCTTATCATGTGTATTCTCCTCCTGCATTTGTTTGTAACTATTCAGAGCCAAGGCAATTTTCATAAATTTGCGAATCATGCTTGCATGAATGAGCATAATTTTGAAAATTTCTTTGGCGAAGTAACCACATGAGCAAAAGGAAAGCTCTGAAAGAGCGGTTTTGCGAATGGGGTTCTGAATAGTTACATATGGCACTTTACCATTTTTTTCATTTTATCACAGCGTTCATCCAAAACCCGGATTTCGGCGTGAGTTGTAATTATATGGCGTGAATTGTAAGATGCAGGCTTGCTTTGGTTTTCCGAATTTTTTATAATGGATGTATCATAACTGTGAAACAAGGAGGACTGCCACATGCTGCTTCAGATTTTAACTTATACACACCACTTAACGACAATGCTGTTTGGCATTTTTCTGTCCGCCTTTTTTCTCGGGGTAAAACAGAATAAGAAAAATGTCTGCATTCTTCTTGGCGGTGGAGCAGTATCCGGACTTTTCTTTCTGATCTGTAATACGGTATTCGGTTCGTTGTTCACGGAAGCCGTCTATCCGATTTTCGTGCATCTGCCGCTTTTTCTGCTGCTGGTGTTTTATTACCGTTTCCGCTGGCTGCCTTCCATAATCTCTATTATGACCGCCTATCTGTGCTGCCAGTTCAGCAACTGGGCAGGTATTTTTGCCTTATCCCTGAGCGGATTGGAATGGGTTTATTATCTGGTAAGGATTATCGTGACTGTTGCCGTTTTCGCTTTCTTAAGCCGGTATCTGTGCCAGACTACCGCACTGCTTTTTGCAAAATCTGACCGGGAACTGTATATCCTCGGGGCAATGCCATTTGTCTATTATGTGTTTGATTACTCTACCACAAAGTTCTCCGTGCTTCTCTACTCCGGAAATAAGGTGGTCGTGGAATTTCTCGCATTTGCCATGTGTATTTCCTATGTCATTTTCCTGTTCGTCTATTTTCAGGAATATGAGTTGAAAAACAGCGCTGAACAATATGGTCAGCTTACCAATATGCAGTTGAACTCCCTGCACTCGGAGATCGAGCAGGTCCGCAGCAGCGAACACCGCATGAAGATCCTGCGGCACGACATGCGCCATCATCTTGCCGCCATCCAGACTTTTATCTCCCAGCAGGAACCGGAGCGCGCGCTTGATTATATTCAGGAGATCAATAAGCAATATGACGACACTGTCATCCACTCTTTCTGCAGAAATGAGCTGCTGAATTCGGTTCTTTCCATTTACCAGACACGGTTTGCGGAAAATCAGATCGTTTTTGACGTACAGATCCAGACTTCGCAGACACTCTGCTGCTCTGAGATGACTTTCTGTGCGATTCTTTCCAATCTTCTGGAAAATGCCATGCATGCGGTCACGAAGCTCCCTGAGGAAAAACGTATCGTGCATCTGAGCATTTTTGAAAAGGGAAACCACCTTCTGATCCTGCAGAAGAATCCGGCTTCAGAGACACCTGTTTTTTCAAACGGCATCCCGGTTACAACGGCAAAGAATCACGGTATCGGTGTCCAAAGCGTCATTTATTATGTAGAGAAGGAACACGGACAGTACCAGTTTTACATGGAAGGTGAGGACTTTGTAGTCCGCATTATTCTTTAAGCGAGGAAATTTATTATGGTAAAGATTGCGATTTGTGATGATGAAACTGAATTTTTAGATATACTTTCGGAAAGTCTTTCTTCCTGGTGCCGGGCGCATCAGCTGACACTGCAGCTCTACCGGTTCACAAACGGTGACGAACTGATCTCCGCACACAGGGCTTATGGTATGGATCTGATCCTGCTTGATATGATCATGCCCCTTTTGAGCGGCATGGATACCGCACGCGAACTGCGCCAGCATGACCCGCACGTTCCGATCATTTTTCTGACTTCCTCACCGGAATTTGCGCTGGAATCTTATGAAGTCCGCACTTTCTGGTATCTGTTGAAACCTCTTGACGAAGTGCGTTTCCATGCGGTCCTTGACAGCTGGTACGAAGTCCACAAGGCTTCCATGGCTCATTTCGCGGCAAGAACAGATTCCGGCTACCAGTCGATTTATTTTCAGGATGTCGAATATCTGGAAGCGCAAAATAAGAATGTGTTAGTCACATTGAAAGACGGCTCGGTGATCTCCATAAAAGAACCCTTTCACCAGTGTGAAACAATTTTCACAGTGGAAAAAGGGTTTTATAAATGCCACCGCAGCTATATTGCAGCGTTAAGCTGCGTTGAAAAGTTCGGTAAAACCTCTCTCTTCACAAAATCCGGCGCACAGATTCCGATTTCAAGAGATAATTACGCTAATTTTAAGGATGTTTATTTTTCCTATATGTTTCCGCAGGAATGATCCGGCTATTGGATCCCGAAGGACGCAAGCTTCATGTCCTCGTTGAACGCCAGTGTGTAATGCACCTCGATGTTTTCATATTCTGCGGTCACGTAAACGGCTGCGATATGCGCACCTCTCTGTATGATCTCCGCATCTTGCATTGTTTCAATGGAAACAAAATCTCCCCAGTCTTCCGAGATCCGCGCCTTGCCCTCGTCCATGCGCTCTTTGTTCATGATCTCCTGCATGTCCGGGACAACAAGGCTTTGCAGGCTGTCAAAATCCTCTGCATTTAAAAGCCCTATGATTTTTTCCGCCTGTGCCTTCACTTCCTCTTCGCTGAACACTTCACTCTCTGCCAGCGCTTTGTTCTGCGGCTGCATCCAGTAAGTTGCAATGGAAGCTGCCACAAGGATCACTGCGACAATGATGATGTTGCGGATGCGCTTTTTCTTCTGCTCCGGTGTCAGCACTTTTTTTGTTTTTATCTTACTCATTTTTCTCTCTGCACTTTCTTTTTTCTGCATATTAGTCCCTGATCGCATCCAACGCATTCGAAATATCTGCGATCAGATCTTCCTTATCCTCTAAACCGAGACTTATCCGGATCAGCTCTGCCGGAACACCTGCCTCTTTCAGCTGTTCATCTGTCATCTGTCTGTGCGTGGAGGTCGCCGGATTCAGACAGCAGGTTCTTGCATCTGCCACATGTGTCTCGATCGCTCCAAGCTTTAAGTTCTGCATAAAAGCAGACGCAGCCTCCCTGCCGCCCTTTAATCCGAATGAAACGACACCGCATCCGCCATGTGGCAGGTATTTTCTGGCACGTTCATAGTATTTGCTGGAAGGCAGACCCGGATAGTTCACATAGGCTACCTTTGGATGTTTTTCCAGAAATTCTGCAACTGCCTGTCCGTTTTCCACATGCTTAGGCATACGCACGTGCAGCGACTCCAGTCCAAGGTTTAACAGGAATGCGTTCTGTGGCGACTGGATGCATCCGAGATCACGCATAAGCTGTGTTGTACATTTTGTGATGAATGCGCCCTCATTGCCAAATTTTTCTGCATAGGTCACGCCATGGTAGCTCTCATCCGGTGTACAAAGTCCCGGATATTTGTCTGCGTGTGCCATCCAGTCGAATTTTCCGCTGTCAACGATCGCACCGCCCACTGCCGCACCATGTCCATCCATGTATTTGGTGGTGGAGTGTGTCACAATATCCGCGCCCCACTCAAATGGTCTGCAGTTGACCGGAGTTGGAAATGTGTTGTCTATGATAAGAGGTACGCCGTGCGCATGTGCTGTTTTTGCAAAGAGCTCAATATCTAATACGGTCAATGCCGGATTGGCGATTGTCTCGCCAAACATCAGCTTTGTGTTCGGACGGAACGCAGCGTTTAACTCCTCCTCCGATGCGTCAGGAGACACGAAGGTTGCCGTGATCCCCATTTTGGCAAGCGTAACTGCAATGAGGTTGAAGGTTCCGCCGTAGATTGAGGATGATGCCACGATATGGTCTCCACTCTCACATATGTTGAATATGGCAAAAAAGTTCGCTGCCTGTCCGCTTGAGGTCAGCATTGCGGCTGTGCCGCCTTCCATTGCTGCGATCTTGGCTGCGACATGATCATTCGTCGGATTCTGCAGCCGTGTATAGAAATATCCGGATGCCTCAAGATCAAACAGTTTTCCCATGTCCTCACTGGTGCTGTATTTGAAAGTGGTAGACTGGATGATCGGAATCTGCCGCGGCTGTCCATTCTCCGGGGTATATCCTGCCTGTACACATTTTGTGCCTATTTTATAATCGTTCATTTCATTTTCCATGCCTTTCCGCAATCTGCCCTTCGTATCCGGCAGTCACATTATTATCAAACTGACCTGCGCCATGACCTCTGCTGCAGATCATCAGTATTATTACTGTAGCATTATAAGCGCCGTTTTTCAAGAATTGTTTTTCCTGTCTGCCCGGAAGTAAAACACTTGCAGAAGTATGTTATTTTCGATAGTATATAAGTATCAGATGTACGGATACAGGTTGAGTCAGAACAGGTAGTTGTCTGATCGATCCTGAAGATAAAAGGAGGCATCCTCATGACCGAACAGGAGATCAAGGATATTTTACAACAACAGAACCACTTTTTTTCCAGTGGCAAAACGATTCAGGCGGAATTCCGTCTGAAACAGTTAGAAAGTTTGAAAGAGGCTATGATCCGCCATGAAGCCGACCTCGCTGCGGCATTGAAGGCGGATCTTGGAAAGAGCCGGATGGAGAGCTATATGTGTGAGATCGGGCTGACGCTGTCAGAGCTTACCTGGATGCAGAAGCATCTCCGCAGCCTTATGCGCAGCAAACGTGTTTCCACCCCGGTCGCCCAGTTTGCAGCAAAGAGCTTCCGCTCCCCTTCCCCTTACGGAACCGTGCTGATCATGAGCCCATGGAATTACCCGGTGTTACTGACACTCGATCCGCTGATCGATGCCATAGCAGCCGGGAATACTGCGGTCGTAAAACCAAGCGCCTACGCCCCTTGCACGTTCGATGTCATGAAAACCATGATCGAAGAATGTTTTCCGGCACATTATGTTGCAGTGGTCGATGGCGGCCGCGCAGAAAATCAGGCATTGTTACAGCAGCGTTTTGACATGATCTTTTTCACCGGCGGAAAGACTGTCGGACGGGAGGTACTCCGCCATGCGGCTGAATATTTAACTCCTGTCACATTAGAGCTTGGCGGAAAGAGCCCATGTATCGTTGACTCCACCGCTAAGATCCGGCTTGCCGCAAAGCGTATTGTCTTCGGCAAGTATTTAAACTGCGGACAGACCTGTGTTGCGCCGGATTATATTCTCTGTGACAAGCGCATCCGCGATGAGCTTATCACTGCGATTTTAGCTGAGATTGAAAAGCAGTTTGGGAAAGAACCTCTGAAAAATCCGAATTATGGAAAGATCATCAACGAAAAGCATTTTGAACGCATTCTCGGGCTGATCAATGGGGAAAAGCTTGTATACGGAGGACAGTCAGAGCCTGAATCGCTCCGCATTGCGCCTACCGTTCTGAATAATATTACGTGGGACGACGCTGTGATGGGCGAAGAGATCTTCGGTCCTCTGCTTCCGATCCTCACCTTCGACACATTAAACGAGGCGCTTGATACCGTGGAATCCCACCCTCATCCGCTTGCGCTTTATTTTTTCAGTGAGGACAAAGCCGCACAGAAGAAGGTCTTAGATACCTGCCGTTTTGGCGGCGGCTGTATCAATGACACGATCATTCATCTTGCAACGAGCGATATGCCATTCGGCGGTGTCGGTGAGAGCGGCATGGGCAGCTACCACGGCAGGGTTGGATTTGAAACCTTCAGCCATTACCGCAGTATTGTCGATAAGAAAACGTGGATGGATCTGCCGATCCGGTATCAGAAATATACCGGATTGAAAGAAAAGATGATGCGGATGTTTTTGAAATAAAGGGGATTATACTCCCCTTTTATTTCCCTGTCTGCTGTGCTTTAGTTATTATATCTTTAATGTCCTCGACTCCTTCTATTCTGTTTATGCCAAAACATTTCTTACCGGCATCCTTTAGAGAAGCTCCAATATGATATCCTTCTTTACCATCTATAATCAGAAACCTATCATGAAAAGATGCTGTTTTTTTTACGGTAAGTGTTGGATACTGTGCATTAAAATTTGCTATATCCTGAGCCGATAACTTTGTATTAGGCAACGTGTATGTATAAACATTCACCCCTATATTCTTCTTAGCCAAAATGTTCAACGTAATAATATCAATATATCCGTCAATAAGAATTATCTCCTTTTGGGCATGAGTAATAATATTTGTGAGTATACTGAAAGCATCAAATATCTGTCCGTCAAAAAAAATCTTCTGACATTCCTCTTCATGATTGGATATATATTCAAATATTTTTGTAAAATTTTCCTCCGCATCTTTTTGTAATTCCAGTTGTTTCAGTTCAACAGCATTAATCCTTTCAAACAAAAGAGCATTGCTTGAAATAAAATGCCGCATTTCGCGAAATGCACGCATTATAAAAATACTTTGTTTTTCTGCAATTTCACCACTTAACACTGTCGCCAACATATAAATTCCCTGTTCGGTAAAAACATGGGGTAAATATCTGCTTTTGGGATTTATATTTGCGGTCGGAAATTTCGACCGCAAATCGTATATATTAATTTTGATAGTTCAATATCCTGCTTCAGTAATGTTGGTTTCTCAACTATATTGGTAATTTCGTTCATCAAATTTCCTCTCTGGTTATTTTGAAGTTCCAAAACAAAACCTCAAATCCGAATCACAATATACAAATTCATTTTATATTTCTTCAAGACTTTGTATCTTCTTTAAAGCCTCCATATAAGCCATCAGACGCTTCTGCTGTTCTTCCTTAAGTCCATGATAATCTTGAACCAATTGAATATCATAAGGCGTAAAACAACTCTCACGACTTGTAACATTAATGTTTTCTTCATCCTCGATACCTTTTCCAGTAAGAAGTTGTTCTGGTGTTATCTGCAATACATTACAAATATCCATGATTTTATCCGCAGTAGGATTTGTCTTTCTTTTTTTCCATTCGCTGATGGTACTGGTCGCAATCCCAACCTGTTTTGCAAATTCAGCCTGTGTCATATTTCTGTCTTTCAATACTTTTAATATTCTCTCGCTGATCGTCATTTTATTTTCCTCTCGTTTTTATTCATATATATAAATTTCATATCTATGGATATATCTTATCACATTATATTCTTGTACTCAATATGAAAACAATTTTATATTTTCTCTTTTAGATAGAAAAAAGAACCGATTTCTCGATTCTTCTTTTCCAAACTCTATATTCACATTATACACTCCAATTTTTATACATAAAACTGTAATGCAAGTTCATTATAATGCAATATGTCTTCCACTTCTGCAAGCCGTGTCCTGATTTTTTCTGACGCCGGCTGTTTTGCAAGATTCTCTTTGATGCCTGTGTATATGAGCTTTTCTTTTTCAAGAAAAGTTTTCAACACAGGATGGCGGTTTTGCAGGAGTAATCCACCATAAAGGTCTGAAAGTTTCAACTCTTCCGAAGCTTTCTGTGCCTTTTCATCCTGATACTGCACTTTCATCATCGGATAGAATTTTCCATCTTCATACACCATGTCCTCTGCGAGGATGGTATATCCCTCTTCTCTTAAGAACTCACGGACACGCTCAATCTCGGACTGCGGCTGCAAGATAAGTTCTTTTGCAGACTGACAGACTTTTTCCCCGTCTTTTAAAATATGCATGACAAGTCCGCCTCCCATACCGGCGATGAGGACAGCTTCCACCTCGCCGGGTTTTAAAGCTGCCACGCCGTCTGAGAGACGTGTCTGTATGTATGCCTGCAATCCATATAAAGCAATATGTTCTTTTGCCCGCTCTAACGGTCCTTCATTGATATCCATGGCAATTGCAGCTGGAATTTTCTTCTGCTGTAACAGATAGATTGGAATATATCCGTGATCTGTTCCAACATCTGCCAGTGTATATCCCTGTGTGACAAGAGCTGCGGCTGTCATTAAACGATTTGAAATCTTTACCATTTTACTCTAAGTAATCCTTTAATTTGCGGCTTCTGCTTGGATGACGAAGTTTGCGGAGCGCTTTTGCTTCGATCTGACGGATACGCTCACGTGTTACATTGAACTCTTTTCCAACTTCTTCCAGTGTTCTTGCACGGCCGTCCTCCAGACCAAAACGGAGTGTCAGAACTTTCTGCTCTCTCTCGGTCAATGTTCCAAGTACTTCCTCCAACTGCTCTTTTAAAAGTGTGAATGCAGCGGCGTCAGCCGGAACAGGTACGTTATCATCCTGAATAAAATCTCCAAGATGGCTGTCCTCCTCCTCACCGATCGGTGTCTCTAAGGAAACCGGCTCCTGGGAAATCTTTAAGATCTCACGCACACGCTCTACCGGCATGTTCATTTCTGCTGCGATCTCTTCCGGACTTGGCTCACGTCCTAACTCCTGAAGCAGCTGTCTGGAAACACGGATGAGCTTGTTGATCGTCTCAACCATATGGACAGGGATACGGATGGTTCTCGCCTGATCTGCGATTGCTCTTGTGATCGCCTGACGGATCCACCATGTTGCATAAGTAGAGAATTTATATCCCTTGCGGTAGTCGAATTTTTCCACGGCTTTGATCAGACCAAGGTTACCTTCCTGGATCAGATCAAGGAACAGCATTCCACGTCCCACATATCTTTTTGCAATGGAAACAACCAGACGTAAGTTTGCTTCTGCAAGACGTTTCTTTGCCTCATCCCCTGCATCAAGATCTTTCTGCAAATTCTTGATCTCTTCTTTGATCTCTGCAAGTTCTTCCTCTGTTGCATTCTCTTCTCTGCTCTTTAAGATTGCGATCTTTTCCTTCGCCACAGCACCGGCTTCCATATTTTTTGCCAGCTCGATCTCTTCCTCTGCACTTAAAAGAGGTACTTTACCGATCTCCTTCAAATACATACGGACCGGATCTTCAATGGACACGCCATCCGGCACGGAAAGGTCGATTTTTTCCACTTCGATCTCGTCTTCATCATCTACATCGAGTAAAATTTCATCATCAGAATCATCATCTGTGATCCGAAGTACATCGATATTGTTTGCTTCCAGAAAATCAAGAATTTTATCAAACTGCTCTGCTTCTAACTGCATGTCCGCAAAGAAGTCGCTGATCTCCTGGTATTCCAACATGTTCTTTTTCTTTTTGGCCAAGGCTAACAGATCTTTTAACTTCTGCTGAAACTTTTCTTTTGCAGCTTCATCCATCACTGCTGCTTCTTTTTTGGTTTCCTTTACCTCGTTTTCTGTCTTTTTTGCCATTTTGGTTCATCCTCTCAAGTTTTCTACTATTTTGTCCCTAATCAATGGAAATATGCAATTTCTCCAATTCTTCCAGGTCACGTTTATCTGTTACAAGCTGCATCAGACCAGCCATATCTGTCGGTGCCAAATGCCCGGACCGATACTTGATACTGTTTTGTTTGATGCGGATAATGGTCTCTTTCAATGCCTTCTCCCGGTCTTCTTTTGACTCGACCTCATGGATTCTTGCATTGAAAAGCGCCGCAATCTCTTTCTGTGCCTCCTCATCAGGAAACATGCTGACGATCTTCGCCGGGTTTGCTTCTCCGCTCTCCTCAAACTGCTGGAATAATACTTCAGCTACCTTATGATATATCTCCTCCGTAAAATCCTTCGGTGCGATATATTTTTTTATCTTATGATATAATCCGGTATTCTCTATGAGCCATGTCAAAAGAAGTTTCTGGGATTGCTTCATCCCATCTTCTTTTTTGATTCCTCTGGCGGAGGCGTTTTTCTCATTGATACCGGTTTTTAACTGGGTTGGTTGTTTTCGGATGCCTTCCATCTGCATTCCGTATTTACCGACAAGCCGCTGTAAATCCTGCGTTGGCAGCATATATTTTTCCGCGACTGCCTGAATGTAAATATCACGCTCGATTTTTTCTGTGAAGGAGCATAGTTTCTTTGCCACTTCATGATAAAAGGCTGACTTGCTCTCCGGATCTTTCATGTCGTACTGCTGCTCTAAAATGCGTATCTCAAACATAAAGCTGTTCTCTGCATGATCGATACGATCCTGATACGCCTCTGCTCCCAAAGCCTTGATAAATTCATCCGGATCTTTGTGCGGACGCATATTAATTACCTTTGTCGTAATCCCTACTTCCTTTAAAATTGGAATCGCCCGGAGTGCAGCTTTCACCCCTGCGCCGTCACTGTCATAGGTTAAATACACTTCTTTGGTGTACCTTTTTAACAGATTCGCATGTCCTGCCGTCAGCGCAGTTCCAAGTGATGCCACCGCATTGTCAAATCCTGCCTGATGCAGCGCGATCACATCCATATATCCTTCACACAATAAAAACTGTGGTTTCTTTGTGGTCCTTGCAAAATTAAGTCCATACAGATTCCGGCTCTTATCAAAAATCGGTGTTTCCGGTGAGTTTAAATACTTCGGCTCTCCATCGCCCATCACCCTGCCACCGAAACCGATGACTTTGTTGTGGACATCCATAATCGGAAACATGGCACGGTTCCAGAATTTGTCATAGCCGCCGCGTCTCTCATCGATTGTCACAAGCCCCGACTCTTTTAAGATCTCATCCTCATACCCTTTGGAACGGAGATACCGGTATAAGTCATCACTGTACTGATCCGAATATCCCAGACCAAACTTTTTCATGGTCTCCTCAGACAATTCTCTTTTCTGGAAATAAGCGAGTGCATGTTTTCCACGGTCATTCCGCAATAATGTATAAAAATATCTGGCTGCCTCTTTGTTGATCTCCAACAGCCGCTGTTTTTTATCTGCCTCTCTCTTCTGTGCGGCAGAATATTCCTGCTTTGGCAGGGCAACACCCGCCCGGTCCGCCAAGGCTTCCATTGCCTCCCCGAAGGTAAAGTTTTCATACTGCATCATAAACGTGAAAACATTCCCTCCGGCTCCACAGCCGAAGCAGTAGTACATTTGTTTATTCGGAGAAACAGAAAACGATCCTGTTTTCTCATTATGAAAAGGACACAGTCCAAAATAGGTGCTTCCCTTTTTCGTCAGATGCACATACTGTCCGATTACATCCACGATATCATTTCTGGAACGCACTTCTTCAATTATATCATCCGAAAAATATGGCATACTGCGTGTCCTCCTTTCGTTTTAATATCTATTAGCCAATTGCGAAACTCCTCATAGTCTTCTTTAAATTGTTCAAAATTAACAAAAACATTCAAGACACGCTTTCGCTATGTGTCGCTCGCAACGGTACTAAGAAGCCAGACACAACTTACCGTTGTATCTGCCTTCTAAGTGCCGGCGGCTCCCCAATGTCTTTCATGTCTTTTGTCAATTTCTCACAATTCAATTTAGGTCGTTATGAGTTTCGCAATTGTCTATAATACCCATCAACCTTCCCACGCCGCAGGCTATATTGGCTTAGTATCCATCCACCTGCCAGGCCTGCGGCAGGAAGTATTCGCTGAATTTGGTGATGGCGTACTGGTCGGTCATACCCGCAATGTAATCGCAGATCACGCGCTCCGTCTTTTCCCCTTCATCAAGCATGGCGAGGTATTTTTCCGGCAGAAACTCAATGTGATCTTTGTAGAATCCGAAGAGCTGCCGGATCATTGCCTTAGCCTTCACTTCCTCACCCTTGGCAATTGGATTTGTGTATACATGATCGAACATAAAATGGCGCAATTCAAACATGGCTTCCTGAATATCTGCTGACATCCGGATGTCATCCTGGTTCATACTATTCATGATCACGTTATGTATGAGTGTATTTAAGCGCTGTTTTGTGGTAAAACCTAATGTTTTCCGGATCTCTGACGGAATATCATCCTCCGTCAGAATCTCTGCACGGATCGCATCATCCACGTCATGGTAAACATAGGCGATTTTATCTGATAAGCGGACAACTTTTCCCTCTAAAGTATGGGGCATTGACTTAGACTGATGATTTAAAATACCGTCCCGCACTTCCCAAGTCAGATTTAATCCCATACCGTTTTTCTCAAGTTTTTCCACGATACGGACACTCTGCTCGTTGTGCCGGAATCCGTCTTCACAGATTTCGTTTAACACATACTCTCCGGCATGGCCAAACGGCGTATGCCCCATATCGTGTCCCAATGCGATTGCTTCCACCAGATCTTCATTCAGACGCAGTGCTTTTGCAATTGTTCTCGCATTCTGCGATACCTCTAAGGTATGGGAAAGTCTTGTCCTATAGTGATCTCCCTTCGGTGTCAGAAAAACCTGTGTCTTATTCTTCAACCGCCGGAATGCCTTACAATGCAGGATTCTGTCCCTGTCTCGCTGAAAAACAGGCCGGACATCGCACTGTTCTTCCCCGCGTTCCCTGCCTTTCGTGTTCACACTGAGCGTTGCATAAGGGCTTAATGTTTCCCGCTCCATTTTTTCAAGTTCTTCCCGTATTGTCATATGTATCACCTCTCTGATATCTGACAGTCTCTCCCGAAGCACCATATAAAAAATCGTTTCAATAAAATCTCCATATTTTTATTATTCGGCAGGATTTTTCAATTTCCTTTATTTTTTATAAAATTCATACAATTTTTTTATTTCAGATAATTCATGGCATCTAAAAGATTGCTCACACCGACCAGCTTGATACCTTTTACTTCTGTCATGGATTTTCTGCAGACTTCCGGTAGAATACAGACCTCAAAGCCAAGTTTTTTTGCCTCCTGCACCCGCTGTTCTGCCATATTTACCGCGCGGACCTCACCGCTTAATCCGACCTCGCCAAAACAGATGGTTTTCTCATCGATCGGTTTGTCCTTGTAACTTGAGATCAATGCAAGAACAATGCCAAGGTCGATTGCTGGCTCATTCATTTTGATTCCTCCGGCGATATTCACATAGGCATCACAGTCACCCAGCTTTAAGCCCAGTCTTTTTTCCAGAACTGCCATCAGAAGATTGACGCGGTTAAAATCCGTTCCTGCCGCTGTCCTTCGCGGAATCCCAAAATTACTGTGACATACAAGTGCCTGCACCTCCAAAAGGATTGGTCTAGTCCCTTCCATGGAACATGCCACAACAGAGCCGGACGCTCCCTCCGGCTTGCCGCTCAACATGTATTCAGACGGATTTTCCACTTCCACAAGTCCGTCCTGCCGCATCTCAAATACACCGATCTCATTTGTGGAGCCAAAACGGTTTTTTACACCTCTTAAAATACGGTAAGCCGCATGCCTGTCTCCCTCAAAATAAAGCACGGTGTCTACCATGTGTTCTAACACCCTCGGTCCTGCCACCACTCCCTCTTTCGTCACATGTCCCACAATGAAAATGGAGATTCCCATTCCCTTTGCGATCTGCATCAAAACACCTGTGGACTCGCGCACCTGTGATACACTGCCCGGTGCCGAGGAAACCTCTTCGTTAAACATCGTCTGGATGGAATCGATTACAACGATCTGCGGTTTTTCCCGGTCAATGACTGCCTTTATGGTGTCAAGATTTGTCTCACACAGCAGTTTCAGACTGTCCCCGAAATTTCCGATACGCTCCGCACGGATTTTGATCTGCTGCAAAGATTCCTCCCCGGAAATATAGAGCACTTTTATGTTATGCTCCGACAGATTCCTGCAGACCTGAAGCAGCAATGTGGATTTTCCGATTCCGGGATCACCTCCCACTAACACCATGGAACCCTGCACAATACCGCCGCCAAGTACACGGTCTAATTCTTTCATGTCTGTTGACACACGCTTGTCATAGGTCATCTCGATCTGGGACAGAGGCAATACCTTTGCCTCTGACGCTGTCGCTTTCTGCTTTGCCAGTGTGCCCGCACTCTTTTTGTCCACCACTTCTTCTACAAATGTATTCCATTCCTTACATCCCGGACACTGCCCCATCCATTTGGACGATTCGTATCCGCAGGACTGGCAGAAAAAAATACTTGTTTTTCCTTTTGCCATATAACCTTCCCTATCAAAAAAATAACCGGAAACTCTGCAAATAGTTCCGATTGACATTAAAAGGAGTTGCCGTTTCTGACAACCCCTTATCATTTCTTAGCATTTCTGAATCTGAACTTCTACCGGTTTCTCTCCAAGTTCCACACTGACGGTCAACTTGCCACCGAGATTTGTTTTCATCTTACCTGCGCTTGCTCCGTCCACTGTAATTTCATACTCAGTCTCTTCTTCTAACTCCAGTGTGATCTGAGCATCTTCCGGTCCTTCCACGGAAAAAGAAATTCCTGTGTCCGTTGCATTCAAATGATATGCCGCTGTTCCCGGTACGGATTCATAAACAAACATACCATTACGCTCCAGCTTGGTGATGTCTTTGTAAGTTTTTACCTTATAAAGATCTCCCTGATGCCCGAAGTTATCAAGCTTTGCCTTTGCATCCAGAGTGTAATCTCCAAAACTGATCGTTCCATCTGCTTCTGAACGAATTAATTCACTAATAGCGCTCATCTTTTCCTCCTGTGGTACAGTCCTTCTCTGCCTGCTGCACCGTAAAAATTTTGTAAAATCATTATAGCTCAACTACATTTCGATTGCCAGCATTTTCATCATTTTTAAGGATTTTTTTATTTTTGTGTTACTGTTCCTTTACTTCAAAAACAACTGCATTCTTTTTCGTAGTGACGATCACTTCATCACCCTTTTTCACCTTGCCGTCTAAGATTTCTTCTGCAAGCTGATCCTCAATCTCATTCTGGATCTTGCGGCGGAGTGGTCTTGCGCCATATTTCGGTTCGTATGCTTTTTCCACAATATAGTTTTTCACGCTGTCACGGATCTGAAGTGTGATATCCATCTGGCTCTTACAGCGGTCTGTCAGATCTTTCAACATTAATGTGACGATCTGTTTCATATCATTTTTGTTCAGTGAACGGAATACGATGGTCTCATCGATACGGTTTAAAAACTCCGGCTTGAAAATCCTGCGCACTTCCTCCATCACACTGTTTTTCATGCGCTCGTAATTCTGCTTTTCATCATCCGAAGATGCAAAACCCAGTTTTTTCGGCTCCACTATGGACTGTGCTCCGGCATTTGATGTCATGATAATGATCGTATTTTTAAAGTCCACCCTGCGTCCCTGGGAATCCGTGATGTGTCCATCATCTAACACCTGAAGTAAAATATTGAATACATCCGGATGCGCTTTTTCGATCTCGTCAAATAAAATCACGGAATATGGATTCCTGCGCACTTTCTCGCTGAGCTGACCGCCATCCTCATGTCCGACATATCCCGGAGGGGAACCGATCATTTTGGAAACACTGTGTTTCTCCATGTACTCCGACATATCAACACGTATCATCGCCTGTTCATTGCCGAAAACAGCCTCCGCCAGTGCCTTGGAAATCTCCGTTTTACCTACGCCTGTAGGTCCTAAGAACAGGAACGAACCGATTGGTCTTCTCGGATCTTTTAAACCGACACGTCCACGTCTCACCGCTTTTGCCACAGCCGTCACAGCTTCTTCCTGACCAACGACACGTTTGTGCAGCGTTGCCTCTAATTTTTTCAGACGGGCTGCCTCGCCTTCTGCCAGTTTCTTCACCGGAATTTTTGTCCAGCCGGAAACAACATCTGCCACATCATCCTCTGTGACAGACAGATTCTTTCTGCGGATCTCACGCTGCGCTTTTTTTGTCTGCTTCTCAAGCTCTGCTTCCAATGCTTCTTTTTCTTCCTTGCACTGTTTTGCAAGCGCAATATCGGAATTGCTCAGAGCATCCTCTAACTGTAATTCTTTTTCTGTGATCTGATTTCTCAATTCCGCAAGTTTCTCTGTATGGTTAGGCACGCCAAACCGCACTCTTGCTGCTGCTTCATCCATCAGATCAATTGCCTTATCCGGCAAAAAACGGTCATTGATATAGCGCGCTGACAGGCGGACTGCCGCCTCGACTGCCTCATCCGTGATCTTTACATGATGATGTGCTTCGTATTTACCGCGAAGCCCTTTCAAAATTGCAACTGTCTGTTCCTCGCCCGGTTCCTCCACCGTCACAGGCTGGAATCTTCGCTCTAGTGCAGCATCTTTTTCTACATATTTGCGGTATTCTGTGATTGTCGTTGCTCCCAAGATCTGAATCTCACCACGGGCAAGTGCAGGTTTTAAAATATTAGAGGCATCGATCGCGCCCTCTGCGCCACCGGCACCGATGATTGTGTGAAGCTCATCGATAAACAGCAAAACATTTCCTGCTTTTGTCACTTCCTGAATCACTTTTTTGATACGCTCTTCAAATTCTCCACGGTATTTTGAACCAGCCACAATACCGGATAGGTCTAAAGATACCACTCTTTTTCCCTGAACAGAGTCCGGTACAAGGCCGGATACGATACGCTCTGCGATTCCTTCCACGATAGCCGTTTTACCAACTCCCGGTTCTCCGATCAGACATGGATTGTTCTTCGTTCTTCTGCTTAGAATCTGAATTACTCTCTGGATTTCTTCCTCACGTCCAACCACCGGATCCAGTGCTCCTTCCGTTGCAAGCTGTGTCAGATCTCTGGAATACTGATCCAGCGTCGGGGTTCCCTCATTATTTTTCTTTTTTCCCGGACGGCCATTCTGAAATTCTTCGCGGTAAAGATTTGCATCTTCCCCCATCGCAATGAGAGTGTCCACAAAGACTTTCTGCATATTGACGGACAGCGTTGTCAGTAATCTGGATGCAACACAGTCTGTCTCTTTGATCATGGCAATCAGAATATGTTCTGTTCCAATGGCATCTGCATGGAATCTGACTGCCTCCTTCTCTGCATTCTCAAGAACTTTTGCTGCTCTCGGTGAATAACCATCTGATTCTGCTACTGCTGTTCCCTCTGCCGGAGCGATCAATTCTTTGATCAGATCTACAATTTTATCTAACTCTACACCATTCTCATTCAGAATTTTTGCCGCTACTCCTGAATTTTCCTTCAATAGCCCAATCAGTAAGTGCTCGGTTCCGATATAATTATGATGTAATGATTTTGACATTTTGCCGGCGATATCAATCGCTTTTTTGGCTTTTACAGTGTATGGTAATTGCATGTTGTCTCCTCACATTATTTATTAGGTGATTGCAAACTCTCCTTAAGCTATTTCAAATTGTTCAAAATCAACAAAATTTTCGAAAACACGCTTCCGCTACGTGTCACTCGCAACGGTACTGCTCATTCTTCGCAGTACTTCGCAAATTCATATAAAATCTGCTTCGCAGATAGGAATTTGCTCACTCTTGAATCATCTTCGCACGGTCTGTGCAGTAAATGCACAGACCTGATAAAAAATGTCGCACCTGCCTTCTAAGTACCGGCGGTTCCCCAGTGTTTTCTCAAGCTTTTGTTGATTTTTCACAATTTAATTTACGTTATGAATGAGTTTCGCAATTATCTACATTCTATTTTATATTATAAATCATTTAGGTCGAAAACTTCCAATCCTTTTTCATTTTTTATAGAAGTTTCATTTTTTTGTTGTTCATCCATTTTCACATTTTCTGTGGATGATTCTTTCTCAGATGTTTCTTCTGTCACTGGTTTCTTAGACTGGGATGGAATTTCATCCTCATAATCATTCCATTCGCGGTAAGCCCTGTTGATTGGATGTTCTTCCTCGATGTACTCTTCCTCGTCATCGAAATAATCATCCTCATCCTCTTCGAACTCTTGTGCTTCTTCTGTTTCTTCTGCTTTTTTCGGTTTCCCGGCTTTATTTGTTCTCGCTGTCTGCCCTGCTTTTGATGCTTTTTTTGTGTTCTCTGCGTTTTTCATTGGAGCTTCAGGGGATTTTTCGACAAATTCATCTTCCTCATCGCTCTCGTACTCAGACTCTTCGTTCTCAGAATCGTTGTCCTCTAAGAGTTCGTCTTTTCCTTTTTTCTTTCTGCCAAAGAGAACGATATTCAGGATGATCACAACTGCGATTGCCAATACAAAAATAAGCACAGCGATCATGTTTCTGGAAAAGGATTTTGCATCTTTATATTTCTTTGAGAGTTCATCATACTCGCTCTGCAATGCTGCAAGATCATCCGAAGAAGAATCCGCTGTCTCTGTAATATTTCCGTTCACACGCTGGTAAGTGCCTTCTGCTGCATCATACTGATACCAGCCTTCGGTTCCGTCCTGGTTCACTCCATAAAAGATATAAAAATCAGATGCTTCCTCTCCATCCTCTACCGGAAGCTGGTAAGCGGTCATCACGGTATTTTCCGGCATTTGCAGGGACACCTGCACATAACTCTCCGGCAGTACCGAATCAAGCGGTGCCAAAAGTGGAATCACATAACTGCTCTCACCTGCAGTAAACTTCATAAAATCATAGACAACATCCCTGGTCTCATCATAAATAAAGAATCTGCCGGTCGTTGCGTCCACATTGTCTGTTTCCAGATAGATCAGAGAAATTGTTCCTTTGTCAAACGTCAGCCCTCTGCATTCCGTTCCACGGAAATTAACTGTTGCTTCTGTAAAATCAGCCGGAATCTGTTCCTCTGTAAAATTGTCTGCGATATGGTAGGTCGTGTTATTGATCACAACATCTGCCGCTGATACCGGAGTTTCCGTTGTGTCCACTTCCTCAGTATCTTCTGGAGTCTCGCTGTCACCATTTCCGTCGTCTCCGTTTTCACCGCCTGTAGTTGTCGTCTCACTTCCGGTGGTTCCTGCAGCCTGTCTTGTCACAGTGATTTTATAAGTGGCTGTTGTTCCGTTTTCTGCCTTTACAACAATCTTCACAACATTCGCTCCGACGGCAAGATTCGTGTTTCCGGTAACCGATTCAACGGTTGCCTTTTCATTTACAGGCGTTGCACTGACCGCAATGCTTGTCACAGAATTATCCACAGCTGCCGTATACTTTGTTGTGCTTCCCTTAAAAGCCGGAGACAATGTTCCCGGTGAGATTGTCAGTGCTTTTAAGGAATTATCTGCGGATAAAGCTGCCGTATTCGTATTACTTCCAGTATTGTTGTTACTTCCTGTGCCAGAACTGCTTCCATTTCCCGCATTTCCATTGCTGCCGGAGCTTCCATTGTTCGTGCTGTTTCCACCAGCTGCTTCGTTTTTGACCGTTACAGAAGTGCTGCTGCCTGCCATGGAATCCAATTCTTCCGCGGTGCTGAAAATAACTCCATCTGTAGCAGAAAGGGATATGGATGCTTTCCCTGCAGCAATTGCTTTTAATGTCACACTGAAGCTGTCACTCGCTACCGAAATACTTCCGCCGCCACCGCCATAAGTTGCATTACAGCTCACAAACTCCAGAATGCCGGCATCATAGGTCAAAACCATATTGGCATATGCACTGTCCCCGGATGCACTTAATGCTTTTGCCGTTACCGTCACAGTCTGTCCGATATTCAGGGAACCGGCAGACACAGCGATCGTTGTTTTTCCGGAAGCCGCCTTGGCATGCATCTGCGGTGTCATAAGGCAGATGCATAATGTTAACAGTGTAATGATCACACCTAATTTCTTTTTCATTTTACTCTCCATTCTTATGTGTGAAAATTGTATTTTCTCACTAAAATAACTCTTTCTATCCACACAGCCCTGTTACTGTTCAATCTGTGCTGCATTTATAATATGTTTCTGCAAAAGCACAAGGTCTTTTACGGAAACTTTTCCATCTCTGCTTATGTCCGCAGCCGCTGCATACGCACCGGAAAGCTGTGATGTTCCAAGAATCTGTTTCTGCATCATGACCAGATCGACCACAGAGATTTTTCCATCTCCATTGATGTCACCGTAAATGACAACGTCATACTGCTTCACCAGTGTTCCATTTGCATATACTGCAATTTTATTACCTGTTCCGACTGCACCGGTATTTTCTGTGCCATCTGCTTTCAGCACTTTGACCGTGCCGCTTCCCGCTGAGATATTGGCAAGTACAGAAGAAGCGCCTGTTCCCGGTGTAATACCTGTGATCACGGTATCTCCCAGTTTATAGGAGGTAGAAACGGATACGCCGTCCGCAACCGTTGTTCCACCACTTTCCGGTGTCTGGGTATTGTCTGCTGCCGGCTGCTGTCTTACCACATTGATCGTGTAGGTTTTTGCCGAACCGCTCTGTGACACACAAGTTACGTTGATCGCATTATTTCCATAATTCAATGCATAAGTTCCCGCCCCGGAAACTCCCGCTTTCGGTGCAACTGCCGAAGCACCTACATTGATCGAGCTTACCTCGGTTCCAACGATCACGGAATAATCGGTTACTGCTGCCTGGAAAGACGGTGTCAGTCCATATCCGCTTACGCTGAGAGAAGAGAGCCAGTTATTCGGATTACCACTGTCTGAAAACGTCACTGCTGACTCCGGCATATTGCTATACACCGGAATACGGAATATAAATCCCTGTGATTTATCCGCATAAGCCGTGCTCATTGTTTTTCCTTCTGACATTGCCGCCTGCACATTTGTCATGTACTGATGTGAGTATATGCTGTTCATATTCACCACATTAAATTTCTGGAAATATAAGGTGTTCTGCCCTTTTTTCACATAATTATTTCCAACGATACCAGCTCCACCATTAATTGATTTATAAATAGAATTCCAGTCGTTATTTTTCGCATAAATCAATCCGTTGACCGTCGCAGACGCAGACGATGTCGTATATGCTCCGATATTAAAGTAATTGTAATATCCATTATAGCCAGAGTAATTGCCAGAGATCAAAGGACTTGTCCCCTTATTTCCCTGCTCCTGCTTACATCTTGCAGCCAGATGATAAGGACTGACACTCAAGTTCTGTCCCACTTCCATGAAAGTATCTGCATAGCTTCGCGATGCTCCGTCTGTATCGCTATAGTTTCCACTCATGAAACTGCCTGACAGAATATTTCCAACTCCTGTCACGTTCTGATATGGCGCATATTCTAACGTTTCAAACTGAAAAATATACGTGTCATTCAGGTAATTTCTCGGATCCATGCAATATGCTATGTAATTGGAGGAGGCACTTACCCAGCCTGCTCCGTCATAACCATACCATTTGTTGGTCGCCCAGTCATAAGCCCCCGTCTCCGTTGACTTTCTCGCATCATTGGAAGAACTCTGCACCAGATTCCTTCCGACAACACTCTCATTTGCAATGACGGTATTCCAGTCTAGTCCTGTCTGTACCGGAACGAACTGCCAGTCTGGATACTTCTGGTGCAATGCCAGAAGTGAGTTACAATAGCTGTCCGGAAATCCTGCTGATTTTAACGATGCAACATATTCTTCATCCGTCACCGTTGTGGTGTCTCCCTGCGATCCATCCGCAGAAGTCTGTCCGGTTACTGCCAGATAGGTTCCGCAGATCCAACCTGCATAATCCACACCATTCTTATTAAATGTCACATTGTACCACACAGTTCCATTTGTGGTTGTCTGTCCGAGTACATTGACTGTCTGATCTCTTTTTACCGTCGTGACCGGAGAATATGCCGTGCTCGCACCTGTCCTCACATAGACATTGCCGTTCGTGTTGGTGACAACTCCGGCTGCACCCTGTGCTGAATTATCTGTGATCGTACTTCCGGAAGAGGTATCTTCTGTTGAAAGCGTGATAAAATCTGACCGGATATATCCGGTGGATGCCATTCCATTATAGGAAATCTGTACCTTGTACCATTTCATTCCATCGGAGCCATCCACTTCATCTATCACACGGACTGCTGTACCCGCAGCTAAAGATGTGATCTTGTCCCCATCTACCGGAGTCTTTCGCATCTGTACCGGTCCATCATTCAAAACACCCGCCGTCTCCGTATACGCATAACTTTCCAACGGTTTTACCGTAATGACCGCAGTCGCTGCTGTCACACCAAAAATCGTTGCAAAGATAAAGCTCCGCCATTTTCTCTGTTTTATATTAAGGTTTCTTCTCATTTTTCCTCCAGATGCCTTCGGTATTCCCCTAAAAAGGCACAGTAAATCAAGTTTATTATATTTAATTCACGATAGAGCGTCAACCTTAATCTGGTAAATATGGTAACTGATATGTATGATACAGCAAAGTGCTCAGATACTGTCTGAGCAGTAACGATGTTTTGTCCTTTTTTCCACCTTATCATTGTTCAAAACTAACAATAATCCCCACAAAAGTCCTCCGATAGCCAGAAAGCTTCCCACGATCAAAGGCAGGTTATAAACATAAATCTTTGCCCCAGCCAGCACAACAATGCCAGCTACCATTCCAAGCGCTGCGATAAATGCAACAATACCGCATGTAAAAATAAATTCATAATCCAACTTTCTCATCCTTTTTTACCTCCCATGGAAAACAGCTTTTGTCATCAATATAAACATCCGCATAAATCTTTCTTCCGTCTGATCCGTACCTTTCGATAATCTCCGGCAGATTCTCATTCACTGCATCAAATTCCAGTTCCCACTTCCTGCACCATTCCACTGCTTCCTCTAACTGATTTCCACAGCGGCACGTCCACAAAATAATCTGGCGTCCCTGCCTTCTCAATCCTTTCAGCAGTTCGATCAGTGCTGTATTCGGCTGTCCGATCTTTGGGAAGCAGTCCGTACAAAGTGTTCCGTCAAAGTCTACCGCAATAATCTGATATTCCGTTTTCATCTGCCATGCTCCTCACTTTCCGTCATTTTGCCCTCTTGCTGCTTCCCATTATCCATATTTTCTGTCCATTAATTCGGACAGTAAAAGACCACCTCACGAAAAATTTCATGAAGTGGTCTTTTTACCTTTCTTATATTTTGTTTTTTACGCAAATAATTTTTTTACCATTTCCGCATCAAACACAACCTGTTTTACATGGTCTACTTCAATCTGATACAGTGCATTGGCTGCTAGGTGCTCTGCCGCCTGCTCCAGATCACGGATTCCCGATGTATTCTTATACTGCTCGATCAGTTCATCCAGTCCCTCCCCGGTCAGAACGATCTCGCCCTGCAGCAATCCGATTCTCTTTAATACTTTTGGCAGTGCAAATTTGGAGAAAATGATTTTTTTCTCTTCCTGCGTATAATCCGGGATATCGATCACTGCAAAACGTGACATCAGCGGGGCGCTGATATCTTCTTTTACATTGGCGGTCGCAATCGGATAGACACCGCCGGTCGGAATCATACATTCCATATAGTTGTCTGTAAATCCAAGATTATCTAATAAGGTAAGAAGTACGTCCGCCGGATTGCCGTTTCCTTTTCCGGATGCAGCCTTATCAAGCTCGTTGATGATGAATACAAGGTTCGACTCGCCAGCCATGGAAAATGCATCCATAATAATACCAGGCTTCGCATTTCCGTAGATACGGGAGCTTCCGGTCAACTGCTCCGGGTCATTGATGGAACTCATATCGAGTGTCGTCCACGGCAGTTTTAAAATTCTTGCCACCGCATAGGCAATCTGCGATTTTCCGGTTCCTGCCGGTCCGACAAGCAGAAGTCCATACGCTGGAAGTGTGTGCGTGCGGTTGATCTGGATGATGGTCTCCATGATACGCTGTTTTACTTTTTCCATTCCGTATAGTTCTTCATCTAAAATCCTGCGCGCCTCCACCGGATCGATTGCTTCAAAATAATTATTTTTCCATTGGATATTCGTCATAATGGAAAGTGCACGCTGCGCGTGGCGGCGTTCCTCGGCAGACACTTCGCTGGAACGTGCAACTGCTAAATTTCTTCTCGCCCACAGTCTGATATTGTCCGGCATGGTTCTTCCTGCGCAGTTTAAGAAATCCGAAATACTCTGGATACTGGTAAGCTTCATGCTGTCACCGCTCTCGTCTAACTCTTCGTCCTCATCCTCCTGCTCCGGTGCACTGCTCGATAAAAGGCGTTCCATCACATACTGTAAAAATCCATCCGCCGCAGAGAGTTTCGTTCCACCGTGAAAAGCATTTTCCCTGATCTTGTACACCGCATAGCCATCTGCCCTGTTTTCCCCGGACAAAAGAACGTTGATATGGTTCTCCCCAAGCCATTTGATCAGATTCACAAAACGTGCATCGATCCGCAGGATATTGGAACGGAATGTCTCGTCCTCCTCCTTAAACTCAAATGCTGTCCACTGGCTCTGGTTGCAAAATACTCCGGTGGAATGATGGCTCCACTGTTTTTGCTGATTGTCTAACACCAGGATCGGATCATCCGGTGTTTTTTCGGAACTGTCTGATGTAAATGCGGTATATGTACATACAAACGCTTCTTTTTCCTCTGAAGCGCTGCTGAAATCAAAAACTGGCATACTTTTTCTCTCCTTTATTCTCCGATACTCTTTTTCTGTACTTATCAAACCATAAAACAAAAAAATTTACAAGGAAGTTTTTCGATATACTTCCTATAAATATGAAACTTCTGCTATTCCTGCTAAAACTAATCATGGTCATATGAATACTGTAACGAATATTGACGTTACTGTTCACTCAGCACCTGAACACCATGCTGTTCAGGTGCGTATGAACGTGATGCGGGTGTGAGCAGCCCCCTTTTGCGAAGCAAAACTTTATATGGGGCTGCGAAGTTACAGTTCGCAGGGTAACCTGTGAACTGTAACATATTGACAATAGGGACAACTGATTTTATAATTCAATAATAGGAATTATTACTAATTTAGGAGGTTATGAAATCGCAAGGCATCGCTTTGTATGCAGTACGATTTCATTAAAATAAATCATGGAGATAGATATTATCGGTTTGATCAGTGCCTGTTCCTATGCTCTCGACTGCATCGAGGCAGAACTGGTAAACATTAAAAATAAACACGGAAAACGAGTGGCCTATATCAGTGTGCGCATGGGGCAGTATTTTGATCTGCCGGAGGATGCCCTGCAGGATCTCGCAATCTGCGCTCTGTTGCACGACAACGCCCTCACACAATATATTTCCGAGGAATTGCAGGAGCATTCCGCGGCAGACCTGACCGCTGACCTTGTGGCAAACACTACGAACCTGCATTGCATCTACGGCGAACAGAATCTTGCAAAAATCCCTTTTAAAACTGACGTTACCAATGCAATCCTATACCATCATGAGCACGCGGACGGCACCGGGCCATTTCACAAAAAATGGGATGAAGTTCCTCTGTCTGCGCGCATTATCCACCTTGCCGATGTGGTGGATATCATCGGGCACAGCGGTGCATTTGAAACACAGAGATGGGATATGGTAAAACAGTACCTGATCCGGCATACGGATAAACTTTTTGACGCCGCATGTGTGGATGCTTTTTTCCATATATTTTCAGATAACGAATTTGCAGATTTCAAAGATGACTCCTTTGAAACGAAACTCTGGGAGATCGTTCCGAGAGAAAAACAGACCTTTGACTGGGAAACCTGCAAAAATATCGCCGACTTTTTTGCGCAGATCGTCGACTATAAATCTTCTTTTACAAGCAGACACTCCATCGGTGTCGCTGAGAAAGCAGCCGCATTTGCAGAGTACATCGGCTACGATCCCACACAGGTTCAGAAAATGTACCTGGCCGGCGCACTTCATGATATCGGCAAGATGGCAATCGACAATGATATTCTGGAAAAACCGGATAAGCTGACCGATGAAGAATTTTCAAAAATGAAAAACCATGCAGGATATACTTATCTGATTCTGTCCAATATCAACGATTTTGAAGACATCCGTGACTGGGCAGCATTCCACCACGAAAAACTGAACGGAAAAGGCTATCCTTTCGGCAAAACTGCCGCTGAATTAAACGAGCCGGAACGCATCATGGCGTGTATAGACATTTATCAGGCACTCACCGAAAGCCGCCCTTATAAACAGGGTTTTTCGCATGAAAAAACCTGCGATATTCTCGATGATATGGCAGACAAAGGCTTTATTGATGCCGGCATTGCACAAAAGATCAGAGTCTGCTTTCAGAATACAACGATCTGATTTTTTGCGTTTTATCTTTACGAAAACATATTTTTTCGTTACAATATGGTGTGTATATGAAAAATCACGATATCATATTCAATGAAAGGAATCAATTATTATGTCAAATCCAATTGTTACAATCGAGATGGAAAACGGCGATATCATGAAAGCAGAGCTTTATCCTGAAATCGCACCAAATACTGTAAACAACTTTATCAGTTTAGTAAAAAAAGGGTTTTATGACGGCGTTATCTTCCACCGTGTCATCAACGGTTTTATGATCCAGGGCGGCGATCCGGACGGAACCGGAATGGGTGGCCCGGGCTATGAGATCAAAGGAGAATTTTCCCAGAACGGTTTCAAAAATGACTTAAAACATTCTGAAGGTGTTTTATCCATGGCAAGAACTATGATCCCGGATTCTGCCGGTTCCCAGTTCTTCATCATGCACAAGAACTCTCCACACTTAGACGGCGCTTATGCTGCATTCGGTAAAGTGATCGATGGTATGGATGTTGTCAATAAAATTGCAGAAACAGCAACTGATTACTCTGACCGTCCATTACAGCCACAGGTAATGAAAACCGTGACAGTTGAAACTTTCGGGGTTGATTATCCGGAACCTGAGAAGTGTTAATTTAACAGAATTTCAGACATCATAAAATCATAACCACCGGCTTAGCCGGTGGTTTGCTCACGCCCTATAAGGGCTTATTACCGGCTCTGGAGTCTAAAGACTCATCGAATGGCTCGCCAGCCGCAACGTCATTTACCTACTAAGCCCCTTGGGCTTATTCTATCTGTT
>OQVI01000278.1_pt1 | contig 34054 bp, 34 predicted proteins | sample 1691651 | NCBI WGS metagenome assembly OQVI01 (sample SAMN03418287, study PRJEB22391) | human gut metagenome | biome: human-gut; feature: organic feature; material: feces | host: Homo sapiens | place: Italy | collected 2013-04
TCTATTTTGACAATCTACTTTTGCCTGCGTGACAATTTAGGTTGCCCTTTGACATATAGCGGTATTTGAATCTAGCGCGTTCATATTATACCACATGCTGTCCCAATTGAAAAGGCTCAAAAAGAACCGGTACCACCCTTTGTTGGGCGGCACCGGGAAATATGTACATAGTAGTAATACGTCCGCCCCGTCCCGCTCGTGCCGGGCACGCCCTGCAGGGTGTTCCCGCACTTCCCGCAATAGACCTTGCCGGTCAGCCAGTAACGCGGGGCGTCGTTCTCGTCCATGCCGCGCGCCCGCCGGGAACCCTTACGCTTGTTCTCGGCGAACTTTCGCTGCACCTTGTCGAAGGTCTCCTCGTCCACCAGCGCGGGCATGCCGCCCTCGACCACGATGTCGCCGTGACGGTACTCGCCGATGTAGGCGCGGTTCTGGAGCATCTTGTTCAGCGTCTTCACTCCGAACTTCGCGCCCCGCGTAGTGCGCAGCCCCTGGGCGTTCAGCTCGTCGCAGATGGTCTGCATCGCCTTGCCCTCGGCGTACTCCGCGAACATCCGCTGCACGAACGGAGCGGTGTCCGGGTCCACGATGTACCTTTTCGTGGACTTGTCCACCCCATAGCCGAACAGCTTGTGCCCGTTGTAGAGCGCGTGCTGGGCGTTGTAGTCCATGCCTCGCTGGATGTTCTGGGACAGCTGGCGGCTGTAATACTCTGCCATGGCGTCCATCAGTCCCTCAATGAGCACGCCCTCCGGCCCGTCGGTCGGGATGTTCTCCGCCAGCAGGCGTATCTCGCACCCGGCGTCGCGGATGGTGCGCTTCGCCATCGCCAGCACGTACTTGTCGCGCCCCAGGCGGTCGGTCTTCCACATGATGAGAACACGGGGACGGATTTTCGCGACCTCCGACAGCATCTGCTGGAACCCCGGTCGGTCCTCCGTGGTGCCGGATATGGCCGCGTCCTCGTACTCCTTCACGATTTTGAACCCGTGGGCGTCCGCCCACGCATGCGCAAGCTCCCGCTGCTGGTCGATGCTCGCCTCGTTCTGCGAGTGCGACGAGAAGCGGTAGTAGGCGATGGCCAGGTTGTTGTCGTTCAGCTCGAACTTCTTGCGTCTCGCCAAGCGCTCACCCCCTCCCGTAATTTCTGCTTATATGCATTCATTGCTTTCTCCTTTGGTTGGTTAATTGCGCAAATACGCATTTAATTATAAAGCCCGCCGCCCGAGAGGACGACGGGCTGTTGTGACTATACGAACATCTGCTGAAGCAGACCCTTCTTCAGCTCCTGCCACTTTGCAAGCTCGTTCTTTGCCTTGATGATGACATCATTAAGGGACGAGAGACAATCATCAATCTTGCGCTGCTCATCTTTATTCGGCAATAGCAATGGCATCTCCATGATATGCTTCTTGTCACCACGAGGCATCTTTGAACCTTTTGCCGCAGACATGACGTAGCGGACAAAAGCATCCGACGCGATTAGCCAATACAAATACCCCGGCTCTACACTTGTCGGATGAAATACGAGGACATCGGTGCTACAAGTTCCTTTGCGGTCTGCCAGCCAAGCCTTCTTGAGGTACGGACGAATATTTGACATCAATGTGTCGCCAGGATGATACAAGGTCCCAGAGTCATCGGCGTTAGAATTATCGAAGGTCACACCTCCGAAATCCTTCAGCATGTTCTCAGTTCCAACGAAGTTTGCCCCTTCACTGCGCTGTCTTTCGTACATGCATATATCGCCCAGTGTCTTTTCCTCCCAATCCGGGAAGTCCGACCCGTCGTCAGCCTTGAACCTGACCTCCTGGCTGAACAGCTTCTGCATCACGCCCTTCTTGCGCTTCTCCCACGCGGCGACCTCCGCCTCCTGCGCGGCAATGACGTCGTCAACGGCAGAAAGCAGGTCGGCAATCTTGCGCTGCTCGGGGAGAGAGGGGACAGAGAACGAATAGGACGCATATTCATTCGCGTTAATCCCCGGCTGGCCAGACCTCATCGAAGTTGTCTTGACCCATTTCCCATATCTATCAGTAAGCGTTTGGGAATAAATGAAATAATCGTCTGAGCTTGGAAGTACATGCGCTTTAATCAGAAAGCCAGCATAAAATAACTTGCCGTCTTTCGGATGATACAAATAAGACTTACCTGTACTGGCGCCAGTCCTTGCCAATAAAATATCCCCTTTTTTAACGAGGTATTTATCATCAAGTTCACCACTCGGGGACACGACATCATTCGATAAAAACGCATGCGTTTCGTCATCAATATCGGTAATGCGAATATAACGATTTTCACCATCAAACTTCGTTGCAGCCGCATTCATTCCATAAGTCAGGGGTTCACAAAGTTCCCCCAGCGTCTTCTCCTCCCAATTCGGGAAGTCAGACCCGTCGTCAGCCTTGAACCTCAGTTTCGGTTCTCCCATGCTTACACCTCCTTCAGAACCAAATGAATATACATTTCAAATACTGCCAGTAGGAACAAATCTTCCATCGTATCTATGGTTTCCCCCGCATATCCTCCCGGTGCTCCATACTCTTTATCCGAATCGTCATCCCCGCTACCATATATTGCGACGTACTGCGCAAGGACCGTCGCAAACTGACATGTTTCGTTTTCCGGCGCCCCCTTGAACCCGTACTTGCGCTCAAGGGCAGAAATGGGGTGCTCGGGACCATCGCCCCGGAACGATTCGCTTAATACGTCCGTGATACAGTTTTCATAAGACGAGGTGCCGTCAAAGTTCGCGGCGAGCGGACCAGTCATATATGAAGGACGATAATTGATTCGCTCGACGGGAATCTTCTCTCCGCCGTAGTATTCGAGGCTGCGCAGCACGTACTTGCCTCCGTCATAGAACGGAGACTCATCTCCAGGAAAACGCGTGTGCAAGATTTCCTCCACCGCTTTAATGCACCGCCTAAAGAGCTCCTTTTCTTCTGTGACGCGCAAATCCAGTCCGCAGTATTCGAGAACACGGTTCTGTGTTTCGAGCGTCATGCAGCAAAACTCGCGGTACATCTCGCGCGAATAGTAATACAGGTCGTTATGCATTGCCGCCATCGCGCACAAAGGCATCAGGCCGCGGTCGGCGTAATGCTTCGATATGAAGGAAACCGCCTGCGACTTCACCTCCTCAGCATGGCGTCGCTCGTCGCGCTCGTCCTGACGCCGCTCGAATTTCTCCATGCGTCCGCTTTGCCACAGCTGCAGGCCCGCAATCACAATGGTCACGATGAGGGAAATCGAGGCGCAAATTATGCTTATCCAATCTGAACAGGTCAATTACGCCCCTCCTCTCACAGTCCTAACTGACGCAGCATCGACTCCGCCTTGTCGATAGCGGCCTTCTTCTCGTTCTCGATGCGCTTGAGGTCGTCACGCACGGCCTCAAGGTCCACCGGCTTCTCTTCCTCGAACGTATCGACGTAGCGGGGGATGTTGAGGTTCCAGCCGTTCGCCTCAATCTCGGCCATGTCGGCCACGTGGGCGAACTTGTCCACGTCCTCGCGCTTCACGTAGGCGTCGACAATCTTCTGGATGTGCTCGTCCTCCAGCGTGTTCTGGTTCTTGCCCGGCTTGAACTCCTTGCTCGCGTCGATGAACAGCACGTTGCCGCTGTTGCCGTTGCGCTTCGTCTTCAGCACCAGCAAGCACACCGGGATGGACGTGCCGTGAAACAGGTTCGGAGCGAGGCCGATGACCGCATCGAGCCTGTTCAGGTCCTTCACGATGTACTTGCGGATGACTTCCTCGGCACCGCCGCGGAACAGCACGCCGTGGGGCAGCAGCACCGCGACGCGCCCGTCATCGTCGTCCATGTGGTAAATCATGTGCTCCACGAACGCGTAGTCCGCATGGGACTTCGGCGGCAGCTTGCCCGCGCCCGAATACCTCGGGTCGTCCAGCAGCGCCGGATTCGCGTCGTACTTCAGCGAGTAGGGCGGGTTGCACACCTGCACGGTCATCTTCACGTCACCGTATTTGTCCTCGCGCAGCGTGTCGCCCTTGTAGATGTCGAAGTTCTGGTAGTCCACGCCGTGCATCAGCATGTTCATGCGGGCGAGGTTGTACGTGGTGGCGTTATTCTCCTGCCCGTAGAAATGACCGACGCGCCCGGTCGTGAGGTGCTTCTGCACCTCCAGGAGCATGGACGCCGAGCCACAGGTGCAGTCTCCTACTGTCTTCGCCTCATCCAGACCGACGGTCGCCAGCGTTGCTACCAACTTCGACGGTCCCGTAGGCGTGAAGAACTCGCCGCTTTTCTTCCCAGCATCCGATGCGAACAAACCGATGAGAATCATGTATGCCGTGCCCAGCACGTCGAACTGCGAATCCGACAAGCTGAAGTCAATCTCGCTGATTTTCACGATGACCTTCGAGATGAGCGCCGTCCGCTCGGCAACGGTGTCGCCCAAATCCGGGTCCTGCAGCTTCATGTCGTTGAACAGACCGCTGAACGCAGCCTCGGACGCCTGCCCCATAGTGGAACCAGTTAACTCGTTCACCGCACGCTCGTAGTCCTCGACGCTAAACTTATCAACATCACCCTCTGGGCGAACAATTTTGCGCACAAGCTCCCGGAACAAATTCTCGGGCTTGATGATGTAACCCAAGTGCTCGATGGACCACCGCTCGACAATCGGGCGGTAGTCCGCATCGGAGAACGCCTGCTCGTAAGTCAGCCCGTCCTCCTTCAGAATCTCCTGCATGTACTCCTCGGTGCGCTCCGACAGGTAGCTGTAGAAAATCGTCCCGAGGATGTAATTTCTGAACTTCGTGGAATCCATGTTCCCGCGCAGGTCGTTCGCGATGGCCCAGAGCTTCTGGGAAAGCTCGCTCGCCTGCGCCTGATATTTCACAGAATCAATCATGTCTTACTCTCCTTCTGCCTTGTAGCGGCTATATGTGTTCACGACGAACTCCTTGATGGCGCCCGTCATCTTCGTAATCTTCAAAAGCCCCATGTGATACGCGGCCAGCCTCCTGCGGATTGCCTCCTCGGAAATGCTCCCGCCGAAGGTGTACTCCGAGAAGACCTCCAGCACGTCCTTCGCATCAAGCCCGTTGTCATAAGCGAAGGACTCAATCTCGGCCTGCAGGCTCTCGCGCTCGAACTGCTCGTATGCCTGCTGGATGTCCGCGTCCTCCGGCAAATCGTAGAAGCGCGTGCGGATGAACGCCTCCATGATGTCCTTCTTCGCGCGGAGCGCATCGTTGTCCGAGCGCTCAATCTCGCGCATCACCAGGTCGATGTCCCGCGCGCGCTCCTCGTCGGACTTCTCGGCGTCATGGGCCGACTTCAGCAGGCTCAGGATGTACATCACGTTGATGCGGTCCGTCCGCACCAGCTCCACGTCGAAATCGACGTCGACGGGTACGGGAACCTTCGGGTCCCTCTTCTTCGCCTCGTCGTGATAGTAGAGGTACCAGCTCTTGTATCCCTCGTACTCCTCCTCGTCCAGCACGACGGACAAATCGGCCCAGTCGAACTTGCCGAAGGTCTTGAGGGTCGCCAGGGTGCCGGACAGCGAGCGGAACGCCACGACGAACTGGCGGATGTCGCCCTCGCTCTGGAGCTGCCCCACATCATCGACGGTCTGCGCCGCCTTGCGCAGCACGGGCACCTGGTTCACCCACTTGTTCACGTAATACTCGTAGCTCTCCAGCAGGTACTCGTTCGGGTCCCCGTCGCCGGAGAACAGCCGCAGCGCATCGTCCTGCGCCCGCTTGATGTCGCGGTACGACACAATCTGCCCGAACTGCTTCGTCACCTTGTCCACGCGGTTCGTTCGGCTGTACGCCTGCACCAGCGTGTGCCAGATGAGATTCTTGTCCAGATACAGCGTGTTCAGCGGCTTGGCGTCGAACCCGGTGAGCATCATGTTGACCACCAGCAGGATGTCCACCTGCGGAAGGTCCTTCTGCTTCATGCGCCGCGTGATGTCCTTGCGGTACGCATCGAAGGAGTCCAGCGAGAAGGACGTGCCGAACATCGCGTTGTAGTCGTCCATGCAGCGCCCCAGAAGCTCCTGGGAGTGCTCGTCGCCGCCTTCGTCCATGTCCTCGTTGGCTTGGTACGTGAAGATTGCGGCCACGCGGTAGCGCTCGCCCTCCGGCCTCGCCTCGTTCAGTGCCTTGAACGCGTCGTAATACTTCCCGAGCGTCTTGATGGAATCGACCGCGAACAGCGCGGTGTAGATGTCCTTTCCCTGCGGATGGACATGCTGCTCATGGTGCTCGAAGATGTCCTCCGCGATGACGCGGATGCGCTCGTCGTCGTGATACAGGGCGTCCAAATCGAGGTTGTGGCGGCGGCAGTAATCCGGGTCGCCCAGGCGCTCGGGGTCGATGCCGTTCGCGGCGACCTGCTTCGCAAAAATCGTCCGCTGATACTCGACGGAGAACCGCAGGACGTTGCCGTCCGCGATAGCGTCCTTAATCATGTAGCGGTGCAGGCAGGCATCCAGCTTCGAGCCCGCGTAGAACACGTCGGCGGTCGTCCTGCCGTCCTTGCCCTTGTTCGCCTCGAAGATGGGCGTGCCGGTGAAGCCGATGTAGTTCGCGTTGCGGAAATGCCGCTGGATGTCGCCGTGCATCTTGCCGAACTGGCTGCGGTGGCACTCGTCGATGATGAACACGACCTTCTTGTCGCGGTACGAATCCATCAACGCCTCGTAGCGCTTGCTCTTGACCGCGTTCGCCATCTTCTGGATGGTCGTCACAATGAGCTTGCGGTCCGCCTGCTTCAACTGCCTCACCAGCACGGCGGTCGAGTCCGAGCCGTCCACGCAATCCTTCTCGAACGAGTTGTACTCGTCCACGGTCTGGTCATCAAGGTCCTTGCGGTCAATCAGGAAGATAACCTTGTCAACCCTCGGCTCATCGCGCAGAAGCTGCGCCAACTTGAAGGACGTAAGCGTCTTGCCCGAGCCTGTGCATGCGAAAACATACCCGTTCTGGTTCGACTCCAGCACGCGCCGCTTCGCCGCCTTCACGGCGAAAATCTGATACGGCCTCATGACCATCAGCACCGGTTCGGTTGTCTTGATGACCATGTACTTGTCCAGCATCTCGGTGATAGTCGAGCGCCGCAGGAACTCGGCCGTGAACTCGTCCAGCTTGTTGATGCGCTTGTTGTTCTCGTCCGTCCAGAAAAACACCAGGCTCTTCAGAATCGGGTTGTACACGCCGCCGTCCATCTCGTTCTCGTTGCAGAAATACTTGGTCTGCACCGAGTTCGACACGATGAACAGCTGCAGGTAACGAAACAGCCCCTTGAACGAGAACTTACGATAGCGGTTAATCTGATTTATCGCCTCATTTATCTCCACGCCGGGGCGCTTCAGTTCAATCTGGACCAGCGGAAGGCCGTTGATGAGAATCGTCACATCGTAACGGTTCTTGTACGAAACGTCGTCCTTGTGGTCCTTGTCCATCGCGACCTGGTGCGTCACCTGGTAGATGTTGCGGTCGGTATCGGAGCTGAAGAAATCCAGATACACGGTCCGGCCGTTATCCAGCGTCAGGACGTACTTGTCGCGCAGAATCTTCGCCGATTCATAAACACTGTGGTTGTCCACGTGAATCATCACACGACCGAACTCCGCGTCCGAAAAAGACGCCTCGCCCTTCGCCTCGACCAGCTTGGCAGCGTTGAACACAGCGAGCTGCTCACGGAAGTTGGTGGCGACATCATCGTAATCCGTCATTGCGACGAACTTATAGCCGATGCTCTCAAGCCTATCTATGAACAGGTTCTCGACATCGTATTCTGATATATGTGCCATATGCCGCCACCTCCCTTACTTGTCTTCTTTGTGCTCCTGCACCCACTCGTGGATAATCGCGGCAATCGTCGTCTCGCGCTCCGCCGCCATCATCTTCAGCGCCTTCTTGTCGCTCACCGTGAGCGACAAGGACAACGTGGTGCGCTTCTCGTCCTCGGCGGGCGCAGCGTCCGCCGAAACCGTCTGCTCTATCTTCTTCTGCTCGGCCTCGCGGTCGGCAGCATACTTCTCGAACATGTTCGCCATAGCTCGACCTCCTTTAATCATTTACGCATTTGTATAATTATACACCTTGTGTCTCGAATTGTCCATATGGAACACGGCTCTGACCTGCGGTGATGCCTATTTTGGTATCTCGTCGGCGACCAGGGACTTGCCCACGCCGCCCTTCTGATTGCATACCAGAATCGTCTTCATATCGCTCACCTCGCTATACATTTAATCAATTATGCAATTCCATATTTAATTATAATCCCGCGAAAAGCGCCGTTCAACTGCCACTTTCTGGGTTTCACCTGGGCTTTTCGTGGTCTCGAAACGGGCTTTCTCTCGTCGCCCGGAACGGCTCGTTTCCCGCATCGCCTCGTAAACGAGCGGATGCCGAAAACCGCCGTCCTCCGCCCCTTGCGCGTACACCCGTCAAAAGCCCTTCTGCAGGTCTCTTCGCGTGCCGTTAGCGGGCCAGCACCCCTTGAAGGATGCCTTCGGCATCGGGTGCCCACGTGAAGAGAAAGGAGGTCCGCACATGAACGAAGGCTGGAAGAGGTTCCACGGCACGGACGAGGAGGTCATGTGGCGTATCCAGGTGCTGAAGCGCACCTCGCGCCTCTGCGCGGCCAAGGCCAAGGAGCTGGAGCGCATGGCGAAGGCCGACGGCGACATGCCCGCCATGGACCACGCGTCGCTCATGGACGTGCTGAAGCGCATCGACAACGTGATGGAGTGGCGGTTCGTGAACGCCCTGGGCGAGGTGGTGCTGGACGCAGACATCCTCGCCGAGAGCATCGACTGCGAGACCCTGCGCTCCATGCGGCAGTGCGTCGTGAACGCCATCGTGGACATCGAGGAGGCGGAGGAGGGGCGCGATGAGTGACTACGGCATCAAGACCTACGCCGACCTGGCCGAGACCTGCCGCGACATGGTGCTCGCCAACGAGATACCAAAATAGGCATCACCGCAGGTCAGAGGCTTGTTTCCGCTCATATACGAGCGGAAATCGCCCGAAAAAATATCGCGCGCCCATGTTCCACTACTGCGTTCGAAAAGTGGAACAAGTGGAACATCCGCATCTACTCCCCGATAAACACGAGGAATATTACGTTCCACTTCCGGATTGGAAAGTGGAACGAGCCACCAAGAAGCTGAAAGCAGAAGAAGGACCGTACACGGCAGGAGAGGGAAGCTCTGACACACTTTGACACACTTCGAAGTGTGTCAAAGATTTCCCGCAGATATTCATCGGCCTCCGCGAGCGATTGCCCGTTTTTCTGACACACTTCCATTTTTTATAGTGTGTCAGAAATCGACCACCTTCCCGTACTCCCCGATAAACTGGGGAAAGTAAAGTTCTGACACACTATTTTTTCGCGATAGTGTGTCAGAACCCGAAATCGGACATGCCCGCCCCCTGCTGTACCCAGACTCAAGACCCGAGCCAGCCGCCCGCAGGGCGGCCAATCCCAGCATCGAGCGGAAGCGAGATGCGCACCGGCATCCCGCTTTTGCTTCTTTGACGCCCTCAGAGGCGTTTTAAGGCGCAAAAAAGCCCGCCAGGGCACCGGAGTACCCCAACGGGCTTAAAACGTCTTAAAACGCAAAATACAGCGTCCTATGATTGCAATACGAAATGGGAGCGCCCCTATCTGGCGCTCCCAAATCTATACACAAGCGCGAACTCATTCCGAAAGAAGAATAGTTCGACGCTTCCTACTCTGGTGGACCTGACGGGAATCGAACCCGTGTCCGAAAAACCTATCTACTCATCATACTTACGCGATAGATGTTTGATTGCCGTTTTGGACTGACAGCGCCTCATTCATCCAAGGTATAAACAGCGGTTACCCACGCTTCTTTTTGGCTTGTAGGCAAGCCTGGAGGAAAAGAAACTATTGACCCTAACCTCGGTCCCGTTTTTGTGTCAGAGGCGGTGCCTCTTATTTGCCGAATCTTTGAACCTCATGCACTTACCCGGCAAAAGGTGTGCCGTTTTGGCCTCCGTCTGCAATCAAGCAGCGATAGGAGCAGCGTAACGATTGTTGTCAGTTACTTTGATTGTGCCCCGTAAGGTGGTTGCATACCCGCGTGACAAGCCCTTCAGTTCCCCGTCGAAACCATTACAGGCCCTTATAAATGCCGGATATAACCGAACTTCCCCGGCGGGTGCCTACACACTCCAAGTTTTCGGTTTCTGCTGATTAGAATAGTCGAATCATCTGATTCAAAGAGGTTTACAGTGACAATATACCTTGACACTAATAAACAACTGAATAAGCAATGACATTGACCATATACCTTTACCCTTACCATCCTAAGAAGCTTTTTGCAAAGCGTCCAAGCAATTAGAATGTGTGAGATACACAAAACCAACAAAAACCCGGAAAGAATAACTTAGTCCTCGATGTCGACTTCGATTGTGGAATCCAGATTGGCTTTGTCGAGAGCCAACTGGATGGAAGTCAGTTCCTCCTCCGTTTTCTTATACTCGGCCTCGACGTCTTTAGCATCGTAGTTACGGTAGACATATTCGGGCTGGCTCTTGCCATACCCTACGCTCTGTCGTGTGACTGGCTGAATCCGCTTCATATTGGCAAGCCGGTCACGCTTGCTTGAGAGCATCTTCATGCGGACCAGCGCGGCATCGATGGTATAGCCGAGACCAGGAAGTTCGGTCGTTGTATTGAAAACGTTGATTGCGTGCTTAAGCTTAATGATATCATCGTTCAGCGCATCCATCTGACGCTGCGTAGCGGCAAAATCATAGACCTTGCGCAGCTCGGTAACATCCTCATCGAGACACGCAGTGGTTGTTGCCGTTTCACGCTCCTGACTCATCAGAACACGCATTTGCTCATTCTTTTGTTTGACCAGCTTGCTGGCATATGCGGGAGAAACCTTAATCATGGTAAACACTCCTTTTTAGAAAGTTGACCACTCACTCAAGTATGAGGCGCGGCTTTTATCTTGTGCGTCCTTTACCTGTGCTGGTGTTATCGGAAGGTGAAATGCTTTGCAGACATATTCGTAGCATCTGGGGTTAATGCAATAGCGACTATTTTTTAGGATGATGTCTTCATCTATATTATACGCCTTCAGAATGGCAGCGGCAACACCTGCGCCGCGAGAAATTCCCTGGTCGCAATGAACAATGATGTGTTTGTTACCTTGTGCTACATTTGAGGAAACGAAAATGGAAATTTTGTGGGCATCCATCATGGAAATGCCGGTCTCGTCGGTCGTATCATTGAAGTCCAGATACAGGACCGGTGTGGCAATGTCCAAATGTTCCCTTCCAGGTGTGTTGATGGAAACAACACACGCATAAGGAGTTTCCTCGCCAGATTTGAGTGACATTTCATGACGGGAAAGCACTTCAACTTGGAAAGCTTTTTGCTTTTTTTCAACCCGTGCGTAATAAGCTGTCTTTAGGTTGTCGATAAAATCAATGAGTTTATCTATGAGATTTCGAGGTACGTACTTATGGAAAACTTCCTTTAGTGTGGACGCCATCTTAATTTGCCGTGCCGCTCCTTCGCTCCTTGTTTGTTTTACATCGTTAGGGCTAACATGTTTCGAACGACCAAACACATATGAAAAAAGCACAGCGCCGTCCTCCCCCGTTTTGCTGTGCCGCCGGGCCTTAACAACTCCACCACCTTGTTTTTTGGGAGAAACAAGGAAACCATCTGGTGGGACGTACAGGCTTCGAACCTGTGAGCTGCCCGGTTATGAGCCAGGTGTTCTACCAACTGAACTAACGCCCCAAAAATCGGTGCAGTCAGAAGATGCTGCACCAAAATGAAAAAATCAGGTGTTCTGCTGTTCAGCCTTCATAACCGCCAGCTCGTCTTCGACAGAGCCTGTATTGCCAAAACCCATATCGGCTTTCATAGCGGCAAGTTCGCTCTCTACATCACCAGCCGTATCGCCATATTTTGCGGCCAAGTCATCCGCAGCATTGGTCGGCTGTTCAGCCAATTCCATAGCCGCAGAGGATTCATCCAGCTGCTGACGAACCCTTTCTTCCATCGCATCGAATTTTGCAAGGCCACCGCCATAATCCTTTGATGTCATCTTGCTTACGGTTTTCTGAGCATCTGCTACAGCCGACATGGCCTGGATATTTTTCAGACGGCTCTGGAGTGTGGCAACGTCGGAACTGAGCTTGTTATACAATTGACGCATCTTGTCAGCATTGGCCTGAGCAGCCTTATATGCAGTTTCGGCTGTGGCAAGTTCTGCGGCTCGCTTGTTCTTTTCTGTCAAGAAGACGCGAGCATCATTGTCATTACCGGCAGCGACAGCCTTCTGTGCCAAAACCATGTACTTGTCAACAGCCGCTTTTGCTTCATCAAACCGGCGTTTACACTGTTTTTCATCTGCCATGACGCTGGCAGTCTGCTCTTTTACCTCGGCTAAATCCTCAACTGCCTGACGCAGATACTGCTTGGCCATCTTTTCAGGATTTTCGGCTTTGTCGAGGAGGTCATTGATATTGGAAGATACAATATCAGCAAAACGAGAAAGAATGCCCATGATTATCAGCTCCTATCTGAATATTTGTTTTCCAAGTTCTGGATTGCAGGGTCTTTTGCCATATCATTCAAGTCGGAATTCAAAATTCGTTCCATTTGTTCATCTTGCCGTTTTCGCTCATTGATTTTCTTTACTGTCACAACGGCGAAAATGGCAATTACGATAACAATACCACTCACAACTGCGATAATAACAAGCGGATTTGCCGTCTTTGACATGATTCTGTCGGCAGCAGATTCGAACGATTTTGATATAAATTCCTCTGAGGATAGGCTGGCATCGTAGTAATAGCGGTCAATGTAGTCGCTTAGAATCGAAACAGCCTCGTTGTCGATGACTTGTTTTGCTTGAGCTCCTGTGATAAACCACGTAAAATAGTGTCCGTCGGCATCCTGGAGCACTACAAGCAAATGTGCTTCGTCATCAAAAAGCTCATCGTACAGAGTATTTGAAAACTCTTCCATTTGCGCACTACTTGGGTCACGCGAACCATCGACCTCTTCAGTGATATAGATGAACGGTTGGACCCCTGTTTTCTGATAGAAGAGCTTCATGCCTGCTTCCATCTGTCCTGGATTCGAAATCCATCCGGCTGTATCCTCATAATAGGCGGTTTCGATGGCCGAACCCGCCGGGAGCGGCTCTCGCTTGATGGTGGATGGAGTTATATTATTCGATATTGAACTGGACAAGAATGGAGAAACTGGAATGATGAAAATGAGCGCCAAAACAATAATGGCGATGGCAATGGTGATTGGTGAATTTCCGCCATTACCTCCAGCATGGATATGGATATGTGGAGACCCATACCCTCCCAGATGCACATAAGGACGAGGCGGCCGAAATGCTCGGAAGTTTGGTATCCTTCCGGCAGAAAAGTTATTGTTATTTACACCGGAACGTCCGGTGCCAGAGCGGTGTCCTATACTCCCTCGGCTTCCACCAGAACCTCCCCCACTACCACGTGATGGACCACCGCCTATTCCGCTTCTTCCCATCAGCGTTCACTCCTTCCTATATTGATGTCTGTATTGGCATAGCAGGTAGCGCGACTTCGCTCCTCTTGCGCCAGCCAGGCATTTTACTGCAGCAAAAGGCCAGGTTCTCGCAGGAAGATGCTCGTCGACACGCGCCCTGCGGTTGGACTACTGGTGGTGGTATACTATCTGCCCCAGGACCACCAATCGCCCGGCATCAATCTTCAACTACTGCGTAGTTGGAAAGTGCGTATATGTCTCTGTTGCGTTCCAGAAAACTATGGACCTTTTCGCTTGAATAGTCTCGCGTTCTCAACCGATAATCGTCAACGAAAGCCTCCGTATTGAGCCCTTCCAAATCTTTATCGGAAAAACCGTAGGTGGAAACCAGAAATTCCTTGCTGTCTTGCAATTCCGATTCTGTAACTGTTGGAGTTGGCAGCGGCTCAGTTGGTACGGTCGGTTTCATCCAACTATCCTTTGACTCTGCAACTGCCGGGGGTGAAGATGGTTCAATGGGACCTTCCGCGACTCTCTGGTCATTAGTCGTACATCCAATCAATGTGACAATGCACAAAATAGCACTACATACGACCAAAACAAGATGTTCCAACCAAATCCCCTTCCAGGAAAAGTCAAAATGCACAATGGCGAATACAATAGTCGAAGATTTCAAGAATCGCCCACATATTGTCCTTTCCTATATATTACTTGCCCTGACACATCTGGAATGGTATATGTACGCGGGCGAGCCCCTTACTCCCGCTTTTCGACTTCTTTTGCAAGCGCGACCCTGCATCCGTCGAATTTTTGGCCCGATATTTCGGTTTTGCGCCTTGATAGCATCTTGGAAGCAAAAACCTATTCGTCGAGCACGGACACTCTGAGCCATTGGCGTATCTATTACGCCGGGCAGGCCACATCTCATCTACCCTCGCCGGTTGGACAGTAGCCGCGCCGGTGAACCCGCAAACCTAGATGACAGGGAACTTCCCTGCCTGCCGCGTTAATACACGCAGCAATGTTGCCGCTTCGCCTTTAGCCTTAGGAGAGAGTCGATGCAGAAACGGCTGGCAATTATCGACAGTATCGCTACTCCTCGCGGCCGGTTTTCACGGCGGGCTGACTCATCGGCCCCATTGCTTGCTGATGGGATATATCCGGCCTTTTGGGCCTGCCCGTAATGGTTTCCGGGCCTTGCACCCCTGTACAATATCAGCTTTAGCAATGCTTCTTGACACCATCTTGCCAACGTCTAAGACCATTGACCCATTAGCTTGGGATGGAATCGTATACGCGGCACTTACGGGAGGTGCATCCAAGGCAGTTTTTGATGAAGAGTTACCCCAACTCTTTGGGTGCGGAGACTGGACTCGAACCAGCGACCTTCGGCTTATGAGGCCGACAAGCTTCCATCTGCTCCACTCCGCAATATGAAATACACCTGCATCACCATAGGTGCAAATGCCCTACCGTATTGGGCTTATCCGCTCACCACTCATCGCTCACGGTCAGCGATTTCGGGTAGGGGGATGATGCTTCCAGGTCCACAACATGATTCCTGCGCCATTTTGCAGTTAAGGCCATCGAATCCGAATCGTTGCTGTTTCGTTGCGTTCTGGTTCCCCAACAACGTGTTTAATGTCCAACGTCACGACAATGGTGGCGGTTACTTCTACCCCGGTACCGCCAATCGCCCGGATTGGAGACAGTTTAGACATCACAACTGTGTATGCATTTGGGCGTCTCGTTCCCAATGGTCGGAGATGCGGGACTCGAACCCACGGCATCCTGCTCCCAAAGCAGGCGCGCTACCAACTGCGCTAATCCCCGGACTTATTTTCGGAAACTTCATCGGCGTTCTCATCCAAGAGAGCCATTAGCGAAAAGCCATCAGCAAACTGGAATACAATGCCCATGTAGTGAATTTCCTGAATATGCGAATTGTTAATTTCCACGACAGGCTTGCGACCTTCTTCGTATGTGCAATCGGCATGTGTATCGAGGAACTCAAACAGGTTGAAGTCATCGTTAAACCTGTAGCACAACCCGTTTAGACAGATTTCAGACATTTAGAAAACCCTTTCGTTGCACAAAAAATTGGCGACCCGAACCGGGTTCGAACCGGTGACCTCCAGCGTGACAGGCTGGCGTTCTAACCAACTGAACTACCGGGCCAGATGGGGGCCACGCTTTGTCGGCGTGACCCGAACCCCAAACCGTTTTCCCATCACATTTCGTCTCGGTCTCCTGGACAACACGTTTAACGTCCAACGTCACGACGGCTGGTGTTGATGGACGGAATCGAACCGCCAACCTCCGCCTTATCAGGGCGTTGCGCCACCTATTGCGCCACATCAACATATGTTAGGGACTTGCTGTATGTACAGCAAGCTGTCCAGGTTTTACCCTGTCCTGGCCCATTTGCACACTTGCATTCCTGAGCCCGCTATGTGCCTCGGTTCCGAAGAGGGAATGCTCTCGCCACCAGGTGTCGCAGGTCACTGATGGCCTATCCAGGAGCGTACGTCCCCTGCTGCAAGCTCTGGTGACCCGTACCAGAATTGAACTGGTGTTACAGCCGTGAAAGGGCCGTGTCTTAACCTCTTGACCAACGGGCCATATAATGCCGGGCTTGTCCCGGCGGAAAAACGATTTATTCGGCAGCCAGCTCGACCTTAGTGGTGTTGCCAGTGTTATCAACGCAGTAAGCGGTGCATTCTGCCGTATTGATATAGGCGGTCTTGGCCCCCTTGACAGCCTTAACAGCGTCTTCGATGTCCTTGAGCGCAATCTGTTTATCACCCATCTCAAATACGAGGGCAGCCTTTTTAGCAGTAGCCATCGGAGTGTCCTCCTTTCTCACAAGATTCATGGTGGACAATACGGGACTCGAACCCGTGACCCCCTGCTTGCAAAGCAGGTGCTCTCCCAACTGAGCTAATCGCCCATGAAAGCAAGCCGAGGACCCATTTGTCCAGATTAAGCAGCAGAAGATTACTGCTGCGGCTTGCTCAACTCGCTTTGGAGTGTCCGGCACTCACTGGCCGGCCCATTGCGAAATCACCTGACCACTTGCATGGATGGTCAACGAGGGCTTAGAAGCCCACCATCAGTTCGAAATTCGAGACGAGCTGAACGTGAACTGAAAAGAAAAGCGCTCTGGTGGCGGTTATATCTGCCCCGGTACCGCCAATCACCCGGTATGGGGGTTGAGAAAGGAAGAAAAAAATGAACACTGTCTCCATAGACAATGGTAATGTCAGAAACACGGTCCGCGTTTGCGCAAACAACGAACCGTTTCCTATGTGGTCATCCCTTTCCCCGCGTGATGGATTTCCAACACTGACAGCATCCCCGCGCCAAACTGCGACTAAGGGTATCGAACCGGATGTTGTTCTGCCAGTGTGCGTCCTGGTCCCCCGGACAGCGTGTTTTCAGGTCCACACCACGACTGGTGATGGTTACTACTTCCCCCATACCATCAATCGCTGGGTGTTTGATTCTTATGCCACAAGAAATAAAATGAGGGCGATAAGTGCGCAAATAATACTGACCAAAAAAGCCAGCGGGGCAAGTTTTCTGATAATCAAAATCTTGTTTGCCGTTATTGGGTTTTGGATAAGTGTCAGCAGCAAAATGCCGGGAATCACAGCACATGCAACACAAACGCCCAGAGAGATTGCAGCGGCTATCAGAAACGAGGAAACCATAGGCTTCAACTCCTATATTTCAAGAATAAATGGTGGTAATGGGAGGATTCGAACCTCCGGCCTTTACCTTATCAGGGTACTGCTCTGCCAACTGAGCTACATCACCATGATATCGGCGCCCGGAGGTGCCTGGGCGCCGATTGGCAGGCGCTCCTGCCGCGTTGTTTTAAGCCGGGTGCTACCCGGCATCAGGTCCTCAATACATTGGACTGTCCTCTTGCTTTTTATTCAGTCTTGTTGGGAGCCGAATTACTTCTGCATTGGACTGTCCTCCTGTTATTTTTTGCCCATTTGACTGGGCAGTGGTCAGGCAGTCGCAGCGTCTTTTGCAACTTCCCAGCCAGTCTCACCTATCCGTTGATGCAGCACAAGACCATTATCCCGGGACTGATAATGAACTGCAGCAACTTCAAAATGAGGGTTCGGAAGATAATCGTTAGGCGCATCTTCCAGACGCCTGTGGGTGCGGGAACAGGACTTGAACCTGTGACCTCCGGCTTATGGGGCCGACGAGCTGCCATCTGCTCTATCCCGCCATATGGGCGCCGGCGGCGTCTGCCGGTCGGCGCAAGGCGCAGGATTCATGTAGTTTTGATGATGGGATGTGCCTGTTTGGGCTTGTCACGCGCTTTGCACATGGCGCTTCACTCTCCTTTTTATATGTCGTATGGCGTCAGGCACGATGCCTATGGCCGCCGGTCATGCCGCTTACTGCATTTCATTCATCTGAATACCCATACAGGGCTTACCGCGATTGCGATACATTTCGCATCCCATCCTTTCTTAACGATTACCGGTCACTACCCCGGCGGTGCGATTCTACGAAGGACGTAAAATTCGCGTGACCTTTATCCAAGGCGATGGTTGCAGCAGCGCAATTCATAGCAAAACGTGGCCTTTTGGTCGCGTACCAAAAATGCTGGGCGCTTCCCATGTCAGGTAAAACCGGTATTCCTGAACATTGCTTTCTGCTGCGTGGTGGACGGTGCGGGACTTGAACCCGCGACCCCCTGCTTGCAAAGCAGGTGCTCTCCCAACTGAGCTAATCGCCCATGAAAGCAAGCCGAGGACCCATTTGTCCAGATTAAGCAGCAGAAGATTACTGCTGCGGCTTGCTCAACTCGCTTTGGAGTGTCCGGCACTCACTGGCCGGCCCATTGCGAAATCACCTGACCACTTGCATGGATGGTCAACGAGGGCTTAGAAGCCCACCATCAGTTCGAAATTCGAGACGAGCTGAACGTGAACTGAAAAGAAAAGCGCTCTGGTGGCGGTTATATCTGCCCCGGTACCGCCAATCACCCGGCATATGAGTCAAAAGAAAGAAAAAGAAAGGAAGAAGAAAAATGGTCGGGAACCCGACTGGAGCATCGAACGGGAATCGAACCCGCGTCCCCAGCTTGGAAGGCTGGTATACTAGCCGTTGTACGACCGATGCATAATGGTGGGAACAAACGGACTCGAACCGCTGGCCCTCTGCTTGTAAGGCAGATGCTCTCCCAGCTGAGCTATGCTCCCAAATGATGACTTTAGCCGAGTGCCGCGGTGACTCTGCCAATGAGCCAATACACTCGTTACCGCTGTTGCCACGTGGAGGCAGTCATCTGAAACAACAAGCGGACTTATTCCCCGCCCGCCACAGGGGTATGGCAGCCGCCTTGCACACCATACGTGGTTCTTCGATAAAACTCGAAACGGCTTGGCCCGAACAACAGAAAATGCACCCAACAAAGAAAGGCCTTCCGGCTGTCGTCCGGGCATCTCGTGCTCGCCTGTTGGCAGAGGAGTTCCGGAAGTTTAGTATGACTGCATACAGCAAACAGGGCCGTACACAATACAATGGCTTTGGCCGATGCCCAACAGACATCGTTACCACCGCTCGCCGCGTGGAGGCAGCCATTCAGAAGCAGCAAGCAGATATTTCCCCATCTGCCAGAGGAGCATAGCAGCCGCCTTTACACACCATGCAAATATTGCCGATTATTCGGCACGGCTTGTCTTGCAATGGCCATGAAACTACCCCATCCCCAGGGCCTTCCGGCCACCATTGCAAGCACTCGTGTTAGAATGGATACCCATTCGAAGGAGGTTCATGCCGGAAGAACAAAACGGCTGTACAATACAGACGCAAAAGAGAAACATGGAGCCGAGTGTCGGATTCGAACCGACGACCTACAGATTACGAAACTGTCGCTCTACCAACTGAGCTAACCCGGCATATATGGACCGCAACCGCCTTCGCCCCTCGGTCCTGCTATTTATATAGCGGTTTGGCGCAAGTGCCGTGTGAAAACCCAGCAACAAAACCATGGGGATTGCCGGGCGGTTGCTTAGCACTTGCGCCATGTGGGTCATGGTAAGAAAGGACAGCAACCTCAAACAAAGAATGTATATGCGAGAATGGTGGAGCTAGAAACAGGGCTCGAACCTGCGACCCGCTGCTTACAAAACAGCCGCTCTGCCAACTGAGCTACTCTAGCATGGTGGTGACGGTTACGTCTTCCCTGGTACCGTCGGTCGTCCAGCTTATTGCTCAAGCGCATATAGGAAGGATTTGCAACAGGCTTCATCGGACTGTATATATATTATACCACATCGCAACTGTAATTGCAACAAATAAAGTGGATTTGCTGTTCTTGAGAATACGTTGGGAAAGGACACTCCGTTAGGGCGAGATGAAGACCAGTCATTCATCCAATTTGTGCATTGGTATACAGCTCATCCATCACCAGGTAAGTCAATACTTGCTGCGCAACGTATCCTTTTCCATAAGTGGCGACTGCAGAATCGGCATCGGCGCCATACGAACTTTCAATATCTTTTTCAGTTACTTCAATATCGAGTTTCTCCGCGATAGCCTGAATAATGAAACAGTACTGAAGGTCTTGCCGGATGTATTCTTCACTTGCATCTAAATAAGCATCCATATCGTCATACCCGCCTGACTGCAGAATTTCATTTACGGTCATGTCGTTATTGGCTGCCAATTCTGTGATATAAGTTTCTTCCATCTCGAACTCATTTTCGACTATTTCATCAGGGATGTCTTCTGTGAATGCCGAATTGGTCATCAGATAATCGGCCAAGTAGGACACGACAGATTCGTATCTGGCATATTGCTCGAAATACGTTCGTGCTTTATCCACTGTGTCGATAATAGAACCGTCGTCCAGAGTGTATCCTGCGAATGCTTTTGTGACGTCTGAATCGGTCAGTGAGTATACGGTAATATCATTCAGGGTTGTGGTAAAGACGGCGTTGGCACCGGACAGGTCAATCGTGTTCCCTTCGGCATCAGTTGTTTGGCCATAGCCATTGGGGAATGTAACATTGACGTCGAAAGTGTCGCCAATATTGTGGCCGATGATTTGGTCCTCAAAGCCGGCGATGAAGTCTCCGCTGCCAAGTTCCAGCACATAGCCGGTTGCCGAGCCGCCATCGAACTCTACCCCATTCACAGTCCCAACAAAATCAATTGTGACGGCATCGCCTTCAGCCGCCGGGCGGTCGGTGATTTGTGTGGCAGTCCCCATATTGATAGTGAGTTCATGGATGTTATTGTCAATTGATTCCTCAGATACTTCGCCATATTCTGCGGGAACAGAAATCGAGTCGTAATCATCCGGCAATTGTACATAATCTGTTGCTTTGATGCCCGTATAGTACCCGTTATCGTCTAACGTCGCGCTATAGGCTGTTTCCCCTGTTGCAGTTTCAGCCGTTGCCGATTCAGGCGTGGAAACGGTCGTTTTATTCTTCGGTCCACAAGCAGTCAGAAAAAGGCATCCCGCAAGAAGTAAGCCGGTCAGTTTGTAAAAGCTATGCATAATTGACATCAAAGATTTCTTCAGAGAAGTTCCATGCGTTGCTGCGTTCGGGGTGTACCATGTTATAGACCCATACGGTATAACCATGCTGCTTGAAAAGATTATAGCTGATTTCGCACAACTCGCCTTTAGGGTCGACCGCAACCACACTTTCGCCACGGATAATGGCCTGGAAGAGCACATTAAAACCAACGGAGAATGTTTTGCCACGTCCGGGGCTGCCAATGACCAGGAAGTTCTTATTGCCAGGCGCCTCCATTGGCAACGAGATGCACTCTTTACCCTCTGTGGTAAACTGGCCAAGAATATATCCGGTCGCATCGCGGATATCACCCACACAAAAGACTTTTTTAGCTTCGTCTTTGCTCATCCACTTCGCAGTGCCATACGTTCCGTCTACGGCAAAATTGACACCACGTTCATCCGTTTCGGAAATTGGCGATAGGTCTGGTGACCGTATAATGATAGTCAGCATCATAACGCCAAGGCCAAGAATATAGACAAAGATTGTCGACGCAAGACCAAGTCCTGGAAACAACCCGATAATCATATATTGCCCGGCAGATTGGCTGGCAGCAAAACTCAAAGAGTACTGGCCTTCCAGTGCAAGCGAAATCATCGTGAAAAAGCCGACCAGCCATGGAGCAAGAATAATCATTGCCACAATAAGGCCGATATAAATGGCTTGTGCTTGTTTATCGAGCTTTTTGATAAGGTCAAGGCACTTATCCCGAAGCTGTTTGATGCGGTCGGCAAAAGATTCTTTCTTACCTTCTTCTTGGGGTTCCACCTTAAAGAAGGCTTTTAGTTTGTCTATCATGGTGCATCAGCCTCCTCATGGTCATTTCCTACGTTTAGCGATTCCTGATAATCCTCGACGAAATTGCCATCCTCATCGATTACCCCATCTTCTTCCATCATGTCGTGAAGAGTCGGGTCAAACGGGTCAGTATACTTGATAATAGTATCGCCGTCATCACCAATTTGGTTTTCTGCGGTTCTATTACCACGGGTATCCAGCACAAACAGGTCACTCACATCGGTTTCATCAGTAACCACATGAACCGCACTGCCATTTGTATAAATGTACCAACCTGTATAACGACTCAATTCGGAAGCTGGAACATAACAGGCATTGCCATCACCGGCACGGAACGTGTCGGTCCAGTACACATCGTTACTTGTGCCTTCGCCGAGATTGCTGTTATAGTTCCCCGCCTCAAAAGTGTCTGTAGCCGCTTGACTACCAACACCACGCAATGCATATGGCACTGTAATGGTGGCACCGGCATAGGTCCCTTGAAGTGGGATTGTCAGTGTTTGAGCTTCCGTGTTGTTTACATAAAGGTCTGGATTGACAACAGAAGCGACATAAAGAAGAGGAATATACCATTCTCCATCTACATTCTGAACATTTGCCCCTGTAACAAGTCGGCCATTTACGATAAGGGCATTCTCATCACTCACTTCGCCATTCAGAATCGCTTGCCCGTTATCCCATGCTTTCTGAGCGTCTTCCAGCTCTTCGTTGGTTTCAAATACGTAAATGCGTTTACCTGTAAACTCCTGACGCATCCAAATAGATGTGTTGCGCACATATCCATCTGCATCTACAACGTTTGGAGAATAGCCGTAGAGTTGAATATAGGCAGTTTCATCATTCGACGGGTCAACATTTTCAGCCCCAACGATGGCAGAAGTTGGAACGGCATATACTTGGTTCCCGAGGAAAGTCTTCAACCCCTCTACTGCTGTATCGTCAGTACACCATTCGTCAGCGAATCGCTTATCACGTTCCCAGATTTTTTCACCGTTTTCCTCTTGTGTAAAGTAGCCGTTATGTCCCTGGAGCGTCGGTTCTGCACTATCCAAAAGAACAAAATCAGCACTTGCGGTTTCTTCTGTTGCAGGAGCGCTTGGCTCTGGAGTAGGCTCAGCGGTTTCTGCTGTTGCAATAGGTGCTGAATCAGGCGTTGCTTCTCGATGTGTCAACAACGAGAAGCCTACTGCCACTGCGATAAATGCAAGCACAATCCCAATCATTGGTAGGATATAGTTTTTGGGTCCATACCTTTTACTCTTTGATTTTGCCATTTATTAGTTCACCTCTCATTCGGCGGTTTGCAAAAAGATAGAACGAACATGCGCCATTGAATTCGCTACCCTTCATTACTGCTTTAGCAGTGACGATAGCGGCTTTGATACCTGTGGCCGCATTCGTTCCCACGTTTTTGAACGTGATAAACTGTGCGCCGGTCTGTTCTGTCGGCATGTACACCGGAGCCTGGGCCTTAATGACCGTCAGACGCAGCAGATTCTTGTTCTCAAACGCCTGTGTGATTTCGTTGTCCTTGTCACGCATATAGGCATTATCGTAGAGAATCGCCACTTCTTTCTTGCGGTCATCGTCGTTCTGTGCGTTCTGGAGTCGGTCCATAGCTTCGGCGAACTCCGCGTCCTTCATGTAGAAAGGCATTGCGAGCAGGAACACCATTCGCAGCGGCAAATCGGCCTTGTCCGAAACCGGCGCGTCGTTTACGGAAGCATAGAGTTTTCCGTTCGATGCGTTGAAGGCAACAGCACAATGCATACCATCAAAAGTGTCCTCCGCCATAGCGGCATTGGCGTTGCAGCCATAGGCCGCAGAGGCCGGGTTCACGAACAGCAAATCATTGATGGCAGACAGGAACTCCGGATGTACCGGGTTGCACATCAGCGGAATGCCAGGCATGCTGGGCCGCATCTGACAGCCAGAAGGCACCTTACCGGTCATCAGGTCACCGTCAAACAACCATGCGGGAGAACGGCCCTGAGCATTTGCGATATCGTTGGCGTTCATCTGAAAAATAGACATAGTATTTTACTCCTCATTTTAAATTTATTTTGTGCGGCACATATACAGCGTACCATCCGCGTCCGTTTTGAGCTGCCAATCCATACTGTCAGCATTAAAAAGCTGAACGAGTGTCTTGCGATTGACGTTGGCAAGTGCTGTTCGGACTTCATCGAAATTCTCTATCCAAATCACGTCTAATTGGCTTGCTGCTAACTCAGTCAGAAGGTCATTGAATACCTTCCACCCGGTCGTTGCGTACCATTCGCGTTCCTTGGACGTAGACGCCGTCCTGGGCGTCGGTTTGTTCTTGGCCATAAGCATTCCTTCCGTTGAGAAGAAAAATGGGGATGAGGCCTTTGACCTCATCCCCAATATAATTTCTGGGTATTCGCGAGATTAGAACGGCAGGTCACCGTCATCGATGATTTCGCCGAAATCGGCATATTCATCGGGGACGGAATACTGCGCAGCTGCCTGAGCGGGCGCAGGATTGGCTGCCGGAGCAGGTGCTGCCTGAACAGAAGCCTGCTGAGGCGCAGCGTTGTTGGCGGCACCATTTCCAGCATTGTCAGGGCGGGAAGCGAACGAGACCGTGTTGGCTACAAAATCGTAGCTGGTCCGCTTGCTGCCGTCCTTGGCTGTATACTGGTTGCTGCGCAGCGACCCCTGCATAAGAATCGGAGCGCCCTTCTTGAAATACTTGCCGATAAAGTCAGCAGTACCGTTCCAAGCGCTTACGTTGATGAAAGAAGTCTGTGCATCCTTCCATTCCCCGTTCGCATCCTTGTACCGGCGCGTGCTGCCGACCGAGAACGAAATGACGTTCTTCCCGGTTTGGGTCTGACGCATTTCGGGGTCTGCGGTAAAATTGCCGAACAGGATGCCGGCGTTGAAATTGCCATTGACTCCCGTCTGGATGGTTTCAGGCGAGACATGGAAAAACGAACGGCTGTTACCGTTCTTGTCCTTGTACGAGCCGCTTTCCACGCGGCCAGTAACCAGGACGGCAGCTCCCTTCACAAAGCGGTCACGGGTCTTTGCGATGAACTTCTCACTGACGCGAACAGGAATAAAATCCACCGCATCCTTACCGCGATTTACCGCAAGGGTGAAATAGCAGGTGTTGCCATTCTGTCCCTGGACAGTCTGGATGTCAGCAGTCATATGACCACATACGACAAAATTGTTTACATAAGGCATAACAAATTCCTTTCTGCTGCATTTTGCAGCGATAAAATATGGAGCACTTTTCCAAGTGCTTTCTGACGCCTAAACAAGAACACCCTTACCGAAAGCAGCTAGTTCGGTTTATACGTATTTTCATTTCATTGACGGAAATTCCGTATTTCTTGCTTAGACATCATAGAGTATACTCACTTTGCGACATGCATCGAAAAAAGCACAAAGCAACAGTTTGTGTATATATTATATCGTTACTCGCTTATTGCCGCACCGAATAAACAAACAAAAAAAGCCCCCACCCAGCGATATGCTGAGTGAGGGCATCGGATGTGTTAGGTTGTGCTGTCTGTACTGTCCTCTGAAGAATCCGAGCCGTTAGCCTCCGATTCGGTCATCGGTTCGCTTGTTTCATCTTCTTCATCCGCAGCCGTTGCGTCAGGAGCACGGTCTGCAACGGTCACGATAATTTTGGAATCTTCGCTATCGTCCGTGATATCAATGAGTGTGCCGGGTTCAATATTACAAGACAGAATACTGTAAGGCACCAGCGACCCGTCATTTTCCTTCCACTGGACCTCATAGTTGGCAATGCCGAGGTCATCGAGTTCACGAACATTGTCAGGGCGAGACACATCAATATATTTGCCAACTAAATCTGGCATCGTGACGATTGGCTGACCTTCATAGCCATTTACAATGCTGCCAGTAAAATCATCGTTTAGATACAAGTCTTCAAACGTATGGCTTGGATTCTCAACGCTCTTAATTGCGGATTCAAAATCCGTGAACAACAATACTTCCGGCATGAACTTCTGGCTTTGCCCGAATGTATCCGAAGCGTCATTGGGGCAGATATCGTTCATCGTGACCATTAGGAAGGAATTCGGGAACTCCTTAACAGTCGAGTTTTCCGTTGTGAGTTCCGTGTCATCCCGCTGTTCTGCCAGGTTGTCCTGGTCATTTAGTACATAATGATACAGGTCACACAGATACAGAATGCGAATCGAGTTGCTGTCATCGCCGTTTTCATAGAATGCCATGCTGTAATATTCGCAGTTTGTGATTCGCCAATACCCGGTCTCATAGCCAATCGTGACAGCATCGGGGCCGCCGTTGACTTCCCTGCCGGTCTGCCCATCATAGATTTTCTTGAGGACCCGATTTCCCTCGTTGGCAGTATAATCATCTGTTGGGTAATCCGCCAGGAATTCTTTTACAACCATATCGGACTGGCTGCGGCAGTAATTGATAAGCTCATCTTCAGGGTCCTGATATGGCGTCTGCTGCCATTCCTCGATTTTCAGGCGTTCCAATTCTGCATCAGTCGGAATCGGAGGCAGTTGCATCAAAACGCTTGTAACATACCGCATCTTGTAATCTGCAATGTATGCAGCGCGAATTTCTTCTTCTGTTTTTTCCTTGACCGGAATCTCCATTCCAGCCGAATCAGTTGCAACAGGCGAGGCTGTTGGAGCCGGTTCCTCTTGTTCTTCTACAGGCAGCACTGCAGAGCCACAGCCTGCCATTGTGGCGGCTACTGCCAAGGAAAGAAAAATACTCAATACCTTCCTGCACATACGAATCATCCCCCTGTAATTTTTGGTTTGCCGCGATATTTGACATCAATCTCCTCCTCCGTAGCCTCGCGGGGAGCCCGGCTCTTGGAGATAACATAGCAATTGCAGTTGAGTTTCGACCAGCCGGCATCGCCTTTATCTACCTGGTCGAAAACCTGGCACAGCATATACACCTTGACACCAGCCTTCGCAGCAGCCTCAAGGATATCGCGGCGGCCATTGAACAGGTCATACCGGCACTGGTCGTAGAACAGAAACACCATCTTGCAGTCATCTTGGTCAGTATCCAAGGTCATGCCATTGAACACGCCACTGTACGTATTGGCCAAGTCAATAGCGCGGCCGATTGCTTCGCCTGCATTCGAAAGCCGAGCAAAGAACAGATTCTTTTTATCTGCTCCAGCCTTGCGAACGATACGCTCAAATTCTTTCATGTGGCCAATGTACACAACAGTGTTGTTAGGGTCACTAGCCAAAGACGCAGCTTCGTTGCATGCCCAGATAGTTTTTCCGGCACCCGGCCGGCCTGCAATTACATTGATGTAGTTCTCCATAAAGAAATCGCGCTATTATGCGCTTCCTCCTTTTCACTAATTTGTTCTATACACAAAAGAGCGCCCGAAAAAGGCGCCCTTCTTGTCTGATGTCGAAATGTCATTTTTTATTTGGGTTGAATGGCAAGCCATAAAGGACGTCACCAATCGCAAAGTCATCGAACGGAGAAGTTTCCTCTTCTTTCTTGGGAGGTGGGGTCTGGCCTTCACCATTCTCATTATCGTCTTCCTCATCGTCGTCATAGACGACTCTGGAAGAATTTATGATGTTATCCATCGAAACTGGCGTCTTCTTTTTATGATGGTGGCGTTTCTTCTTTTTGACCGCTTGAGGCGCTGAAGCAACATTCTGATAAGTGGGTGCCTGATACGATGGGGTTGTCTTGGGTGCAGAAGTTGCGTAACGATATAGCATCCGTCCGACAATGGCCCATACAACGATACCGAGTATAGCCCTCATAACGAGCTCTAATGGCAGGAAGAAATAATACCCGATGGCATATAGAATGAGCCATGTGGCAAAGAACTTGCCAATTCCGGGGCGTTTAATTGTGCCGTCGTTCTGCACTTTCTTTCCATTCGGGCGCAACTTGTCATAATAAAACGCGATGGCTTCGTAAATGCCACTAATAAGACTTTTAACCATGGATAACACCACTTATCACAGATTCCAAATTTTTCTGGTAAACCCTGATTTTTCGCTGCCGCTCGGCTCCAGGATATCATCCACATGAGAGATATTGATTCCCTGTTGGATATCGATTTTATCGCGGTGACGGCGTTTGGCGCGAATGGCCTCAACTGAGTGGTCCCCCAGTCTATCACCAATACGATAACAAGCACGGCACATACCGCCCATATTCTTTGCGGCCGGACGTTTATGACACACGACACATAGTTTGTTTTCGTTAATGTTCCTTATGGTTGTGCGGTCACGAATTTTATGGTTCTGCAGAATAAAACGGCTACAAGTCGGGCAATACGGATATTCCGACTTCTTGTCACGGTCCAAATCACTACCGCAAATCAGACATTTATCATCTGGCATCCCGACTTCCATTGCGGCTTTGCGCAATTCGACGCACCGGACATAGACTGGACGCAAAGGATGGTCGGCATCCTGAATTTTTGAGCCACGTGTGGGATGAGGTTTATCCTTATTCTCTTCACAGCATTTTTGGAGTAATGCTTGAAGATTTTTGTAATCCTCGTAGGAAAGAAACGATTCGGGAAATCTATAATCATCAGATTCATGGTCATTATTTTCAAGATTCCCGTACAAATCAATCTTGTATTTTTGCAACAGCGAGGTATGAGTGACTCCATTTACGCTTCTTGTTGCTTTACCACGAATCTTAAACCGTTGAGAGATACTTACATTGCAGTTATAGCAATACGGGCTTCGCATATAAGCCTTGCTTTTTTTGTGTCCACAAATAGGGCACCGGTCTTCCGGCATACCACGCGCAATGGCAGCATCCTTTAATTCAACGCAATACTCATATACCGGATGCAGCGGATGGCGGACATTGGACAACCAGTATCGTGGACGGCCTGAATCCGTTGGCATTTTTTCTGCACAATCATGAAGGAGCTTGGACAACCGTATAAATTCGTCAGCCGTCAGATAAGAGGAATCCAGTCGGTTGTCAGTAAACTCTTCATCGTCGTTATAACTGCAAGTATTGCTTCGAATACTATGTTCCTGACGAATGGAATCACGACATTGCCGGCAAATGACTCCCTTTTCACTTACCTTCAGGCATCCACATATAACGCACCGGTCATCAGGTTTGCCCCGCTCTTTTGCGGCTTCATTTACCTCAATGCAATACCTGTAAAGTGGGTAAAATGGAGAACGATGGAAAGAAATTCGACTATTTTCATACTCCTTTGCATTGGGAATATTGTCAACGCACTTCTGCATGATTTCGCACATTTTAACATATTCCTCTGCGGTTAGATAGGAGCCTCTAAGCCGGTTATCTCGAATCGGGCCCGAACCAATTTTGTCTGCCAAAATATCACTTCCCAACGAAAAAAAATAGTGTCAACTGATTAAATCTTCAAGAGCGGCCTGGATGTTCTTTTTTCGCTTCCCATTCCTTCTTGGAGTCGCTTTGCTTTTTGTCTCATCTATATGTTCAGGTGCCTTGGATTCTGCCACTGACTCTTTGGAATCATCGCCATCAGGCACATCCTCGTCGTCTGCATCAGCATCAAACTCATCATCTTCGAATTCTACATCGTCAAACTCTTCAGTGTCATTACCATCTGAAAGTTCATCACCTGTATCTGAGTCTTCAGCCAGCTCGTCATCGGTAAAGAATGGGGCATCTTCTTGTGAATCCGAACTGTCGTTTTCCGGCTTATCATCTTGAGCAACAGGAGTGCTGATGTCATCTTCTGATTCGTCAGAAGGCGGCAAGGTATTTTCTTGCCTTTCCCCTTCAACACGCGAAACCCCATCCACGGCGCTTGCCTTGGTCTTGGCCTGAGCAACACGTTTGTCAAGTGTATACAAGTACTGCTCATCTTCAGACCAGTTATCGAATCCAGGCGGCACATCGCTGTTCTTTGTGCCATGTGAGTTGTTTTGCTGTATACTTATTATACCACGATTTTTGGAATTTGTACAGTGTCTTAATGGAATGGCATTACGATAACTGATAAAAGCAGACAACGCGGACAATAGAATCGAGATGATAGAAGAGCTATATACGCCGAGAATTGCAACGGTCCACATTACGAGTCGAATTTCATAGATGAAATTGATTACGTTGGCCGCCTTGGCAATATCATCCATAGTTTGCTGTTCGTCCTGAATTACATGCAAATTGAGCTTAAACCGAATTTCTTCTGGTGTCAATGTGTATTCTGGACCGTTCGTTCCGTTATCTTGATATAGTAGGACTTTTGTTACCGGAACATCAGAAGCACCATTATTGTCTGGAATAGCTGCCATCATGGATTTATCAATCGGAATCGAGAGAATCTCATCCCTATCAGGCACCTTGCACCGAGCATAGTATTGCCCGTTCTTGATAAACGCATCGTAGACTTCTGCTGCGACCATCTTTCGAGCCACTTCAATTTTCTGACCTCGATACCGGATACTTGTTGGTTTACAATTCTTTTGGGTCAAATATCCAAATACACAACTGGCTACTGCGCACAGGCAAGCAATGATGGTAAGCATCTAACCACTCCCCTTTTCTCTTCCTGCTTGCCACGCTCAAAGGTCTGTGTCGGCGTCGTCAAACCGCATCTGTTCAGCCTTTGCCGCAGCTCGAATCGCTTCCATTGTGATTACGTTTGTCGTATGAGTGTCCCCGCTCGGCTCAGTTTCATCAGAGATGGATTTTCCAGTTTCCGAAATGGTCATCTGTTGTTGCTCACCGGAAACCATCCCAGTCAACTCAATATAATGGACCATACTCTGGTTATCCAATTGCCCATATGGTGTTTTTTTGAAACAAAACAGGTAATTAGAACCTTCCATAAATCCCAATTCCTCTGTCCGGTTCAGAGTAAACCCAACTCCATTTACAGGGTCAATAGAAACAAATCGATAGGTATAAACAGACTTAACAGAAAGCTGTTGCACTTTTTTCAGTCCTGTGCAAGTGACAGGGCAGAAAAGAAGATTACCACTCTCACTTAACCATTCCATATAGCTAATATATCCGATGAAAGCTATAACACCCACCAAAGAAACCAACAACATTTGTGGCATCGCGAGAAGAATGCATGCACCAATGCCAGTCACAACAATAAAGGCTGCTATTGCACCGAATCGGGCATAAAGCGTTCGCAGCAGAATTTGGTTGGCGGTCAACTTCTGCGGGGAGGTAGCGAGCAGGCGGATGCCGCCATAAAAAGTCTTGAAGAACTTTTTGAATACAATGCCAAACCCTACATTTGAATTTGTGGTTTTGTCCTTTGACATGCGAGTCACCCCTCTCCTGCATTTGTGCTATCACTTTGCGCTTCCGGTATTGCAGTTGCAGCCGTGGCATTTTCGCCCTCGTTCGTGCCAACATCGGTAGACCCCGATACCTTTGCGCCGTCTGTCGCATCGATAATCAGGTTGATTTCAGTCTTGGGCGGTGCTTGCGTGGCTTCAGGTGTTAGGTCGTGTGTTGCTGTTGCAACAGGCCCTGGCGTTGGTTCGGCGGGCGGTTCGTTTGTTTGTCCAGAAATAATACCTGGCAGCATTTCGAGATTGAAGCCACCACTGACATACCCGAAGTAAAAGCCTGCAATCCCCAGTAAAATGGCAACGATAATGATGGGTATGACCGGAATCTTTTTCTTCTTGGGGGCTTCCATCATTTGCCTAGCTGCATCTTCGTCCACATATATCTCTTCGGTATCAAGCTGCGTATTATTCTTGTTTATTTCAGCCTGCAGTTCTTTTTGCCTATTTTTTTCAGCTTTAACTGCGGCCTTTTCGTCCTTCTCACGCTGCCTTTTGGCTTGCTTTGCCAACTTCTTCTTTTGAGCGTCGATGCGTTTCTGTTCTTTTGCAGAAAGTTTTTGCTCTCCCTCATCGTTTTTGAGGTCATTATCTTTAGGCGTATCTGTAGGTGCCGCATCGGTAAAAGATACTTTTACCTCTACATCTTTCACCTGTGCCAATGCATCAGGCTCTTTATCCGGCTCGACCATATCTTCCGGCAGAGTCCGTTCTTCCGGAAGCAAGTAGTCTTCTTCACTGTAAGGTGCGATATCTTCGATATATTCCTCCGGCGGCATATCCCCTTTACGGTACGGAACGATTTCTTTTGCAACCTGTACGAGCCTCTTTTCCCTCTCCGCCCGGCGCGTTAGAACCTTGGCGTGCTCGAATTCAAGTTCAGTTAGGCGCAAATATGAACCATCTCTAGCCAAATAAGTACCGTCTTGATAGATTTCAGCATTGTACCGCTCACCGTTTTCTGTGACCAGCGCAACGCATAGAAGCTCTTTCTCACTCATACGAAATTCTCTACCTCCTTAGCTCGTGGCCATAGGGAGTGGCCGTATAATCCAGGATACAAACAGTTCCTGATATGGACCAACATCCAATAGCACAAGAATAAGAAAAACGACTACCAGCAAAACCAGCAGTCGTAAAATTGTATAGATTGGCAGGCAGATTTTCCAGAAATGACCACGTATGGCCCAGAGCCCACCTTTATCCCCTTTCCTTAAGTTACATTTTCTGCAAGAGCAGACCAGATTATCCAAGTCATTGATGCCATGCGGGACGCAAAGCCGATATAACCAGTTCTTCTTGACGCGATTGACCGCAATCACGTGGTCTACCTGCATCTTTTCTTTAGGAATCCGTCGACCACAATAAACACACCTGTATTTACCGTGCTTGGGTGGATGCGCAGCGATATATCTGGTGCGATAAGAATCGTCCCTCTCATACTTTGCATTACTCATCCATGTCCATCCTCCGCAGCCCGGTTCTCATTTGGAAATCATCATACTCGTTGCCCATCAGTTCAGCATTTTGGCTAATCCAGCCTTGAAATGCTGCATAGTTCTTGAGATGATATTTGTTCATCAGATATTCTTGGAACTTTCCCATATATTCGCTTCGAGAGATAACGCCGTACATAGCTGTCATGACATAGGTACCGGCATCGATGTTCTCCTGTAACTTGCGACCCCGTTCCCGTTCTTTTCGTTTGGATTCGATTCGGCGCATCTCCTTACATGTTTTCCCGTTTTCTTTTGGGTCATTACTCGGCAAATCACAATATTGGGCGTTTGCGTGCCTGGACACAAAAAAACGGCCACAGCGCTTGCATCGAATCAAAAAGCCCCCCGTCGTTTTATCCCAATGCTTGCGCATGAATATCACGCACCTTTGGAGGAAAGAAAGCCACGCCAGGCGGTCCCTGACGTGGCTTGCACTGATATTTAGTTATCTGCATCTCTGTCAGGCCTCCCCTAATTTTGCGGCGCTTCCAATCGGCGCATTTGGGCATGGACAAACTCTTCTGCAGTTAATCCACTCGCTTTTGCAATCAGCGTTATTCCTGGAACTGTGAGTGCCAAGCATACAAGACAAGACAGAAGAATAGTAGGTAGCAGACATCCTTTCAGCACAATCCAGAAGAGCATACCCAAAGCGATATTCTCTGAAAGAGCTCGCACCAAAACTACGGCCAAAACCATTGCGAGCGCAATAACAATGACTGTCCACTTCAAAACTTTGAAGATGTATCTCCAGATGTCACCGCTTGTAATACGGACCGCTTCATAGGTCGCCATACACTTACGTTTTACGTCTTCCCATGCTTCGCCAGTGGATTCGTCAAAGCACGGGAATCCCATTTCATCGCGCAACCTCTCAGCTGTCTGCCATGCATTTGCTTCTCGCCGGTAGGTGGTGCGGAACCTCTCTCTACCACTATTCAGAGCGTGACCAATTTCGTGCAAAATAGCCACATTACATGCATATGTGCTTATGGTTGGATTTTTCACCATCTCGATACCGGTCACGTTGCCGCCAATATAGCGACTGTCGGCATATCGAAATTCCGAATATGTGCCCACCTTGTTTCCAAAGAGTTCGCTCAGATTGGGAAGGACTGCAATATGCAGCTCCTCAAGTTTAGCCTTAACTGATGGGTATACATATGCCGGGCACTCAATCAAGTTCTCAGATACCGTTTGCCTGTTTTCTTCTTGCGATTTTGCCAACATCTTGTGATTTTTGAAGATTGCCATATTGAAAAGCCCCTAACTACTCTATTTTCGGGTCTGCGACATATCGTGTGGATTTACACGATATCGCTTTCTGCTTCGTCGAGCTGGCTTGTTGGCACCGCAGCGCC
>OQVI01000284.1_pt1 | contig 33791 bp, 51 predicted proteins | sample 1691651 | NCBI WGS metagenome assembly OQVI01 (sample SAMN03418287, study PRJEB22391) | human gut metagenome | biome: human-gut; feature: organic feature; material: feces | host: Homo sapiens | place: Italy | collected 2013-04
AAGGCGAGTATCACAATCTTTCTGTGAACTTGAGTTTTAATCCTATTATTTTTGTGTTGCTAATTCAGATAAAGCAATTTGTGCATTTTGAACGCTTTGTTGGTAATACTCATTTGCTTGATTAGTAATATCTGCAGCTTTTGCTTGGGCTTCCGATATTAATGTAGCTGCTTTAGTTTCTGCTTCTGCTAATTTATTATTATTTTCTTTATTTAGGTCATTTAAGTATTTAGTTAAATTTTTATTATAAAAATATAAGGCAATAAGACCTAAAAATCCTACCAATGGGAAAAGGGCAGAGAAAAATAATAAAATAGTGATTAAAGTTAAACTTGGTTTTTGCATAAAACAGCAACTCCTTTTAATTTATTTTTAGCATCTCCATACCTTCCGGTATGCCGGCCATATAGGCTATATCTTTAACAGGAAAGCCTTCATATTCTTTTAAAAGGCTGTCTGGCATTAGCAGTTCAACGGCAAAAGTATTAGCCTGGCGTTCTATTTTTTCAACCGAAAATAGCGTGTGCCGTTTTAAAAATGGGGTAGGCACGCCTTTATGCAAAACGGCGTGACCGAGTTCGTGTGCGCAAGTATAGCGCTGCAATGCTTCCGGCAAATCACAATTGATGTGAATAGCTTTTAACCGCCGGTAACATACATAATAACCCCACGTATTTCCAAGTCTGACGTGCTGCACAACGATGTTAAGCTGCGCAGCCAATTTAAAAGGGTCATTTGTGTCATACTTGCGCATTAGTTTTTCAACAATGCGTTTTATTTCCATAGTTTAATCCTTGTTTTGGCGATACTTTTTAGGTGTGTATTTTTCCTTTGCAATCTTTTTAGCAAGGCGCATGGTAGCCTGCAAGCTGGCACGCAGCAGTTCCCTGTCTTCGTCATCTTCGACCGTGCCGCCCATGGCTGCCATAGTGTTTTGGCTGTCTAAATCAGCAAGCATTTTTTCAAGGTCGGCAGCAATTTGGCGTTCGTCACGGTAAGAGAGTTGGGATTTTTCGTGTAAAGCCTTTTGTATGGCATTATCAACACCAGAGTATTCTAATTCTACAATATTAGGGATTCCTTCGAAAGAAAGGCCCATTAAAGCCCCGGCTGTTGTATCTAACGCCTTCGCAAAAGCGATTATTTTTGATTGCGGAATATCGTTTTTACCAGCTTCTATTTTAGCGATAGTAGACACAGATTTGTAACCTAACTTATTAGCCAATTCCTGTTGAGTCATATTTAATTGTTTACGTCTTGCTTTAATGTTTTCTCCAATTTGCATAATAAACGCATCCTTAAATTTAAGAAATGTTTTGATACTTAGATAATAACATTTTTGTTCCTAAAAATCAAATAAATTTTAATAAAATAAAAAATACTTGACTTATAATCACTTTGAAGTTAAAATAATAATGTGATTTTAAATCATAAAATTCTAAGGAGGTGAAGGCAAAATGACCAATTCGTTAGAATTAGAATTGCAAATTAAACGTGTTGGCATTACTAAAAAAGAAATCGCAAAATCGCTGGGAATATCTGAACAAGCCCTTTTTAATAAAATTAAGGGCGAAACTGAATTTAAAGCAAGCGAAATCTACAAGCTTACAGATATTCTTAGATTATCAGCCGAAAGCCGCGATTTAATTTTTTTTAATGAATAATGTGATTTTAAATCATAAAATTCTAAGGAGGTGAAGGCAAAATGCCGGAACGCATGAATGCCAAAGCGTACGCAACCGCCCGCGGTTTGCCGGTGGAAAAAATCCGCAGGCTGTGCCGTACCAACGTGCTGCGGTATGTGCGCAGCGGTACAAATTATCTGGTCAACATTGCCAGCGCGGACGCTTACTTTGAAGCCGAGGAAGCAAGGCAGCAGGAAAAGGTGCAGAGGCGCACGGTAATTAAGCCTGTAAAAGCACGGCCAGCAAACTTTAAAGCACAACTGGCAGATTTACAGGCAACATTAATGGGAGGTGGGATGTAAATATGTATAGACTGTTGATACTTGCCGATGACGGCAGTCAGTGCAAAATGCTGACCATCGGGGGGGGAACGCGAATCTATCACCAAAGATATGATGAAGTTTTTCGACAACGCGCAAGCCTTTGAGTGGCTACATTCAAAAAACGAAAGGCTTGCCATGGCGCTTTTTAAAGGAATTATGGAAAGGCACTTAACAAAACAGGAGGAGTAACACTATGAAAAAAGCTTATGTAATTGCTGGCATTGCCGCAATCTTTACGGCAATTATGATGGCTTTTCCGCCGCAGGCAGAACCGGCAACAGAGAAAATTGTTGTCCCGGAACGAGTTTACTGCGGCGATACGCTTAACGCAGTGTGCAGCAGGGCTGCAATCGAACACGGCGATGTGCGTGATGACCTGCGCGCTATTGTTTACGATACGCGCCAGCATAACAATCTGCCGGCAAACGATTTAATCCAGCCCGGCGACATCATACTGGTGGAATTGGAAGTGCCTGCCGATGCGCTGGGAAGACGCTAGGCACAGAACCTGCGCTGAATGCGGCAAGGCTTACGCCGTCAGCAAGTTATGCAAGCGCAAACATTATGTCTGCCCGCGCTGCACTAAAAAACATCTGCGCAGGGGAGGTAAAAATATTGCCAGGAGAAAATGAAAAGAACCGCCAGTGCGGGAACACTGACGGCTCAAAAGGTGAAGTTGGAATCGCTTCATCTGTATTATACCACAGATTGGAGGTACAGGGTATGGAAAAAGCTGTTGAGATTTATTTTTACTGTAACGAAATGCAGGCGGCTTTGAGTGAAATAAAGCGCAATGTAGATTTTATCAATGACGCACTTAGTAATCATCCGGAAACGGATTTTAGAAATAAAAGAATTTTGGCACAAATTGATGATGTAGCCAGCAAATGCCTTAAACTTCATTACTTATCAATTGATGCGCTGACGGAGGAAAAAAACGATGCTAAAACTGTATGAATATGATGAAAAGCTGGCAAACCTGCTGGCTTTAGATTTAGACCGCGCCGTAGATACTGAAACCGGCGAGATTTTAACTGCCGAGGCGGTAAATGACCTTTTGATAGAGCGCAACGCTAAAATAGAAGGCTGCATGCTTTTTTACCTGGAGCAAGACGCCGAGGAGAAAGCGCTGGATGCTGAGATTAAAAAGCTGACAGCACGCAAAAAAACTGTAACCGCCAAGAAAAACTGGGTAAAAAACTATGTCGCCGCAAGCCTGAACGGTGAAAAGTTTGAAACGCCGAGGGTAAAAGGCTACTGGAGAAAATCCGAATCTGTATCCATTGATGTACCTGCGCAGGAATTACCGGAAGAATACCTTCGCATTAAGGCAGAACCGGATAAAACTTCTATCGGCGCAGCGCTTAAAAAGGGCATTTATATCCCCGGCGCCAGCATCGTGGTTAATAATAATTTGATTATTAAATAGGAGGTAAGTGATATGGGCGTACCTGTACTTGTAATGGGCGCATCTGGCAGCGGCAAATCTGCCAGCCTGCGAAACTTTGAGCCAAGCGAAGTCGGCATTTTTAATGTGGCAAGCAAACCGCTGCCGTTTCGCAAACAGCTCCAGCTTGTAAATAAAGCAACCTACGGTATTATCCAAGCTGGCTTAAAGAAAAATAACCTGCGCTGCTATGTAATTGATGACAGCCAATATTTAATGGCGTTTGAGCAGGTTGCAAAAGCAAAGGAAGCAGGCTACGGAAAGTATACTGACATGGGCACAAATTTTATAAATTTGGTCCAATTCGTTATACTGAACACTTCGCCTGATACTATCGTTTATTTTCTGCACCACGCTGAGCAGACGGAACTGGGCAAAATCAAAGCCAAAACCGTTGGCAAGTTAATTGATAACTGGCTGACGCTGGAAGGCATGTTTTCCATCGTACTGCTTGCAGAAACGGACGGCAAGGAACACTGGTTTGCCACGCAGAGCGATGGTTATTCCACGGCGAAGTCGCCAATGGACATGTTCCCGGAAAAAATTCCGAACGATTTAAAAGCTGTTGATGCAGCAATCAGAGATTATTACAACTTAGGAGGCAACGAAGAAGATGAAAAATGTTAACTGGAAAGACGTAGAAGAAGCTAAGGATTTTACTCGTATTTGCGCCGGCGGTTATGTTTGCCGCGTAATTAAGGTAGAAGATGACCCGCAGAAGGAATACCTTAAAATTTACTGCGACCCGGTAGAGGGCGAATTTAAAAATTTTGGCAGTGACACCGAGCTTCGCACCGGTCAGGATTGGAGCTATATCAGATTTTTCCGCAGCTACAAATCTAAAGCGCTTAACTTCTTTAAAAGCTGGCTGATTGCGCTGGAAAAATCCAATCCCGGTAAATTCAGCGCCGATAATTTTGACGGCAACGAAAGCAAAATGGTTGGCCTGCTTGTCGGCATCGTGCTTGGCGATGAGGAATATCTCAAGCAGGACGGCACCAAGGGGCTGCGTACTTACGTATATAAAACCTTGACGCCGGAAGACATCAGGGCGCAGAAATTTAAAACTCCGGAGATGAAACTGTTACCGCCGAATGCTACGCCGATGCAGACATTAAATTGCAGTGCGTCGGACATTGAAAATGAGTGCCCGTTCTAATGAACTGACTTTTGCCGATATTGAGCCGTTTTTAGTTAAGCCGAAAAAAAGAAAAGGTGGTCAAATCGAAGCAGGCTGTCCGGTCTGCGGCGATGACCACCACCTTTATATCACAGAACAAAACGGCACGCTGCTTTGCTACTGTCAAAAGTGCAACGCCAAAGGCCCGGAGATTTTCAGGGCGTTCCGGCGGATGGGCGCAAAACCGGCGGAAAGGCCCGAACCGGAGCCGACGAGAATCGTGGAGAATTACTGCCACGTTTATAAGAACCCGGACGGCAGCGTTGCATACTACAAGCAGCGCATTAAGTACAATAACGGCAAAAAGAAGTTTAGCTTTTATTGGATAAATACGGAAACCGGTGAGAAGCATTATGCCAAGCCGGAAGGCTGCAATAATCTGTACAATCTTGACCTTTTGGCTGCGGCGCTGAAAGAACACACCACGGATACCGTCTATATCGTTGAAGGCGAAAAGTGCGCAGATGCAATGGTTAAAAACGGCTTATTGGCAACAACAGCCAACACCGGCGCGCAGAAAAATATTAAGCTGTCGCCAACGGATAAGCAGATTTTAAGCGCCTTTGCTACGCGCATTGTAATACCCGACAACGACGATAAAGGTATGGATTATGCAGCGGCATTCGCCGATGTAAAAATCCTGCCAATGACGGAATTTTGGGCAGACTGCCCGGCAAAAGGCGACGTTGCAGATTATTTTGCGGCAGGGTTACCGACAGAAGCCATTATAAATTACAACTTTCCGGAGCCAATCAATTTTGACCGTGATTATTTTGAAAAGCTTGACCGTTGGCAGATGATTGATAACAGCCTTTTTGAAGCAATCTTTGCTATTAAAGAACCGGCTGAACGTGAACGCATTGTCGCTATGGCAAGCATCCGCGCCACTGCGCTGAGTATTAGCCGGGATTTTAACCGATGCTGGAAAGCCTTTTTATCAGCACAAGCGGCAAAAGGAATTAAATCGGACAATATGACGAAATTCCCGGGCCAGTTATTTGCACTGCGCTGCGGAGAGTGGAGCGCAGATGCGGAGGGCGTTAAAAAGAATATGGCCCAAAGCAATGGTAACTTCCGTTGGGAGTTTGCAAGCCCGATACCGGTAATGCCGGTGGAAGTGCTGGTGAACGTAGAAGACAGCACGGAGCGACTGCGCATTGCACTGTATAAGGAAGGTGCGTGGCGCAGCATCGTAGTGCCGCGCAGTCAGGTTGCCAGCAACAGCAAGATAATCGAACTGGCAGACATGGGCCTTGAAGTTAATAGCGATAACAGCAAGCTGCTTGTAAAATACCTGGCTGATGTTGTTGCGTTGAATCCGGACATACTGCCGAGGGTAAAAGCAATCGGGCATTTAGGCTGGGCCGGAAAAGAATTTATTCCCTATGCCGATGATATAAAACTTGACTGCGAGGAACAGTATAAATCGTTGGTAGCTTCCATCAGCAGCAAAGGGACGCTTGAGGAATGGACGGAATTTGTACGGCCGCTGCGCAAAAACATTTACCTGCGGCTGATATTGGCGGCAAGTTTCGCCAGCCCGATGATTGCCAAAGTTGGCGCATTGCCGTTTGTGCTGCATTTATGGGGCGGCACCGGCAGCGGCAAAACAGTTGGCGCAATGGTGGCGGCTTCTATTTGGGGTAACCCGCGCTTCGGTGCGATGGTCCGTACCATGAACATGACCATTAACAGCATGATGGCTACTGCAGCACTGTTAAAAAATATTCCTTTTTTTGGCGACGAGCTGCAAACGATAAAGAGCCGCTATGAAAATTACGATACGCTTATAATGCGCGTTTGTGAAGGCGTGGACCGCGGGCGCATGACCAATACAACGCTGCAAAAGCAAAGTACATGGCAAAATGCTTTTATTTTTACCGGCGAGGAGCCGTGCACACAGTCATCTTCCGGCGGCGGCGTAAAAAACCGCGTTATCGAAATTGAGTGCGACCACGTTGTAGTGGAGGACGGCAACGGCGTTGTAAATTACATTAACAGCCATTATGGCTGTGCCGGGCGCGAATTTATTGAGCAGTTAAAAAGCCGCCCGGATTTAGCGAAGGAATATCAGTCAATTTTTAAAACACTGCTGGAGTTATCCAAAAGCACCGAAAAACAGGCAATGGCTATGGCTTTAATGCTGCTTGCCGATGCCGTTGCAACGCGGCATATTTTTAAAGATAATGATGTGCTGGATTTTGAAGCGGTGCTGCCGTTTTTAAAATCGGTTGCAGAGATTGACACAGCAGAACGCGCTTTTGCGATAATAACGGACATTATTGCCGAAAACAGCGATAAATTTGAGCAGACCTATGATAAAGCCAGCAACATGGCAACGTGGGGTAAATTGAACAGCGACGGCAGTATTTTAATAAACAAGACTGTACTGGAACGCGAACTTGGCAAAGTCGGCTTTGATTTTACCGCTGTTAAAAAGAAATGGGCGGCAAAAGGGTATTTGACTTTAAATTCGCAGGGTAGGTTTTTTCATCATACAACAGTTGCGGGAATGAAAGGCATGTTCATTAAGCTCAACACAGCCCATTTTGTTGAAAAATGATAGATTGATAGATTTATGATAGCTTGCAGAGCCGCGTAAACACTGGAAAACTATCATATCTATCAAAACTATCATAAATAATAGCATCGTATGGAAACCAACCTTTTACGCTTTTTATTACGTATACATTCGATATACATTCTAAAAAAATGATAGAATGATAGATTTTCTTTTGAAACGCAGGCAGAAAGCGGTTTCTGGGATTTTTAGAAGGATAGTTTTATGGTAGCTAAACTATCATTTTTACCGAAAAGAAGGTGATTAAAATAATAACCTTACGACATTATCAGCAGCAGCTTATAGATAATATACGGCAGTCAATCAAATCGGGGCATAAAAATGTTTGTGCTGTGCTTGGCTGCGGCGGCGGTAAATCGGTAATACAGGGCAGCATCGCCAGTATGGCTACGGCGCAGAAAAATCAAGTGCTGTTTTTGGTGCATCGCAAAGAATTGTGCCGGCAGATTGAACAAACCTTTATTGCCTGCGGCGTTGATTTGATGTACTGCGACATTGGCATGGTACAGACGGTGTGCAGAAGGTTAGGTAAAATATCTGCCCCGCGTCTGATAATTACTGATGAATGTCATCACTGCCTGTCTGCCAGTTACCGCAAAATTTATGCTTATTATCCAGCTGCAACGCTTTTAGGTTTTACAGCTACCCCGGCACGGATGAACGAGGGTGGACTTGGCGCAGTGTTTGATGACCTGATTATGTCGGTATCTACAAGCTGGCTGATAGAAAACCATTATTTATCGCCTTATAAATATTACGGCGTGGAACTGGCTGATACCAGCAAGCTGCACACTAAAAACGGCGACTATGATAAGCGGGAAGTTGAGGAGCTTATGAATAAGTCGGCGATTTTTGGCAGTGCGGTAGAAAACTGGCTGAAACTGGCAAATGGAAAGAAAACCATCGTATATTGCAGCAGCATTGCAACAAGTCAGGCTACAGCAGAGGCTTTCTGTGAAGCCGGTATCAGTGCGGCACACCTTGATGGTACAACGCCGCAGGCAATCCGCGAAGCTACGGTACAGGCGTTCAGAAACGGCGAAATTACCGTGCTGTGCAATGTAGATTTATTCGGCGAAGGATTTGATGTGCCGGACTGCGAAGCCGTGGTACTTCTGCGGCCAACAAAGAGCCTGACGCTGCACATTCAGCAGTCTATGCGCAGCATGCGGTATAAAGAAGGTAAGACGGCACTGATACTTGACCATGTTGGCAACTTTACCCGGCACGGCTTACCGGATGATGAACGGGAGTGGACGCTGGAAGCAAAGCCTAAAAAGGATAAAGCAGAAATTAAAGTTAAGCAGTGCCCGGTGTGCTTTGCAGTTGTAAAAAATACAGCAAAGGAGTGCCTGTTTTGCGGATATGAATTTAAGCCGCAGGAACGTGCGGAGCGGGAGGTTATCGACGATGTTATTTTGCAGGAAATATCCCGCAGGCCATACGATGATTACAAAAAATGCAAAACGTTTTTTGAACTGGATATTTTTCGCCGGGCCAAAAAATATAAATTTGCCTGGTCGCTACATAAAGCTGTGGAACTGAAAATACAGATACCAGATAAGTATAAATGGATGGCGTACAGAATGGGGCTGATAGCATGAATGTTTTTTCGACACGTTTAAAAATAGCCCGTGAAAAAGCAGGCTTAACCCAAAAAGAATTAGCTGAAAAATTAGATATTCCGCCTCAAATGATTAACCGTTACGAAAACAGCGATACAGAACCGCGGATAGGCTTTGTGGCTAAAACAGCACAAATTTTGGGAGTGTCTTCTGATTTTCTTATAGGAGTGAAAGCAATGAACGAAACTGACCTTATGCACAGCGTTATGCTGGCGGCCTCGCAGACTGGAAATATGATTTTTCGTGCCAATGTTGGCAAAGTGCGTATGGCAGATGGGCGCTGGTTTGATACGGGCCTACCGAAAGGGCACAGCGATTTGTACGGTTTCCGCCCGGATGGCAGGGTGTTTTATGTTGAAACAAAAATGCACCCGCGCGTTCCGACACCGGAACAGGTGCGTTTTTTGCAGGCCGTAATAAAACGCGGCGGTATCGGTGGTGTGGCTTACAGCGTTGATGAAGCTATGGAAATTATAGCGTGGCTGCCGGAAACGCAGGAACGTGTTAAGGAGGCGCTTGATAAATGGGCTTTGAAGATTTCGGCGAAGTAATTACCGACCCGTACCGGGAACTGCACCCGGAAGACAGTGAAAAATGGCTTCGGCTGCTGGCTGTGGCAAGTAACATCGACAGCGAGTTTTATGCGGTACTGCTTTATCTGCGTGCAACCGGCACAATATTGCGGCCGCATCCGAAATTCCGCTGGAAACTTGTGCCGGTTGTTGGGGCTAACGGATGGCAAAGCTATGAGGAATACCAGCGTGAGGCTGTGCATTTAAAGCCGTGGCAGGATAAATTGGTTGATATTTTGGCGGAGTTGAAGTAATGAGGTATAAACATGAAAAACAAGAAACGGAAAATCATTAAAAATTGCACAAATTGTAGTGAATGTGTATATATCGGCGATGGCGACTTTGCTTGCATGGCTTATAAACCTGTTGTTGTAATGGAAGATTTTAATATACCGACAGATGACTATTTTTATTGCGGAGGTAAATATTGGGAATATGATAATTAGCCAAGAGAATTACGTTGAAATGTAGTAGAGGTGGAGGTGAAGCGATGATTTACTTAACCAACGCGCAAAAACAGGCGCATATTTTAGACGTCTGCTGCGGTAGTAAAATGTTTTGGTATGATAAGCAGAACGAGCATACTATATACGCCGATATTAGGTTTGATAATGTAACGTTATGCGATGGCAGGCGTTTGCGGGTAGAACCTGATATTATTGCAGATTTCACTAAGCTGCCCTTTTGCAGCAAAAGTTTTGAAGTTGTGATTTTTGACCCGCCGCATTTAAAACGCGCCGGCAAAACAAGCTGGTTGGCGCAAAAATACGGCGTTTTGCCGAAAGACTGGGAGTTATTTCTGGCGCAAGGTTTTGCGGAGTGTTTTCGGGTATTGAAGCCGTTCGGAACGCTTGTTTTTAAGTGGAACAGTGACCAGATTCCTTTCAGCAGGGTTATAAAACTTGCGCCGGAGCCGCCGGTGTTCGGCGACAGGAGCGGTAAAACCCGCTGGACGATTTTTGTAAAAGGGGCGAGGAAAAATGGCTAAAAAATGTATTCCGCCCACTCCAGAACAGGAAATAAAACGGATATGTAAGGAAATAGTGCAAGATTTGAAACACTGGCAATATCTGCGAGAGCATGGCTGTCAAGACCCATTTTGGGCTGATGGTGTAAATATGAATTTAACCCGCAACCACATTATTTATTACAAAATGCGGTTGCGAGAATTATGCAAAGACGGAAATTTGCCGGAAGAATATTATCTGCCAACGCCGCCGGAAGTTGATAACAATTACCTTGCAAGGCAGAACGAATATTTTGAAACACGCAAAGAGCGTATCGAAAGCTGCCCGTACGATAAAATAACAACCAAAATGCCACCCAATGTAAATATACAGAACGAACTATTTTAGCAAGGAGGCAAGGGAAATGGACAAAAGATATGTTGATGATGGCATAGCCGGTGGACGAACGGTAGTGATTGAAATAAAAATACCAAACGGCCGGAATTGTTTAAAATGCCCGGCACATTCAAAAAAATTTGGTAAGCACGCTTGCTTGCTTTATGGGGCATGGCTAAACACACATTCTTACAGAAAAAAAGGCGACCTACATGGATGGCCTTCCGGCGAAGCGGTTAGAAAATGCGAGGCATGCCTTAACGGCAGCCGTGAATTTACAATCGGAATAGCTAAAGAGGTGAACATGAATGGCTAAAAACTATATGGCTGATGTGGCTAAAATGCTGGGCGTGGAATTGGAAGAAGAATTTAACCTCAACAACGGAGAAACAAAATATAAATTTACTGAAAATGGATTCTACTTTCACGCGCCAGACGGTTGGTGGCAATGTTCAAATGTTTTGTTGCCAAGAATCTTAAGAGGCAATGTTAAAATAGTTAAACTTCCATGGCAACCTAAAGACGAAGAACATTATTATTTTCCGGCAGCAGGTTTTCAATACAGCTGCCCGGTAACTTGGCGCAATAGCCCGATTGATTTTGCACTTAAAGAAGCTGGCATGGTATTTCGAACCAAAGAAGAATGCGAGGCTGCATTGCCTGCGTTGCGGAAGAAGTATTTAGGGGGTGATGATAATGTATAAACCCTTAGCCGATAGCACCTTAATGGGCATGACAAAAAAAGAAATCATAGAGCAATTAAGAATAGCCGAACACAATTTTAGAGCAATAGAAGAAACAGTAAACCAACAGGCAGAAAATTGCAAAAAGTTACTTGTGGAAGAACGCAAGCACGGGCATTGGACAAAGGATAATAAATGTTCTGAATGTGGCGCGCAAAGACCAACGCAAGGTATAAATAAATGGATATACCTTGACGCAAAATATTGTTATGCCTGCGGCGCAACAATGGATGAGGTGGTAAAAAAATGACCGAACCTGTTAACCGCTGTTGCAAGAACTGTGAAACACGCAGCGTGAATTGTCATGCTACTTGCGAAAAGTATCTTGCATATCGCAAAATGCGGAACAAAATAAACGCAGCACGCCAAAAAGAAAAGATAAAAGACACATTGGAAATGCAGCGATTGCAGAAAGCTAAAGATGTTATGCTTGCTAAAAAACAACGAGGAATGAGGTGATAACAATGTTGATTAACTGCTTGAAGTGTTACCGCATTCATAAATGTGGCGATAATAAATACTATTGCCCATTTTTAGGTGTTAATCCCTGCATCCGCGGCGAGCATTATATATTCTGCCCGCCAAAACCTAAAAACAAACCAGTTCGGCCGTCAGAACAACAATTGAAAATACCGGAATATGTTCCGGTACAGCGCAGACGTGGAAGTCACGGCGTGGGCGCTAATGTTGACTGGGCAAAATATCATAACGAGATTTTTAGCAGGCTTAATAATGATGAGCCGCTGGTAGTTATTGCAAAAAGCTTGGGCCTGCCACAAGGTACATTAAATTATTATGTTAACCGCTACCGTTAAAGGAGTGATATATTGACTAAGGACGAGTTAAAGAAAAAACTTCGCAGTGCTTTTGCTATACAGAAACAGATTGAAGCTGAATATGTAGAGCTGCAAAACCTGCGCGATAACGCAAGCCGCATAACGCCGGCGTACAGTTTGGCGCCGGGTGGTAGCGGTACTGGGCAGCGAATTGAAAATGCTATGGCAAAAATTGTTGATGCAGAAAATATAATTCAGTCTGAAATGGAAATTTTGATGGTAGCGCTTGGCGAAATTCGGCAACTTATTTCGTTGGTTGATGACCCAATTTTAAGACTGATACTCCATAAGCGCTACTTGTGCTATCAAAAATGGGAGCAGATTGCAGCAGATTTGAGTTATACTTGGGTACACACACATAGATTGCATGGAAAAGCATTAAATGCCATATTAAAAAAGATGTTATAGAATGTTACTATAAATCTGTGATATAGTTATAATAGCAAAAGCGATGAAATAAAGAACAATTCGGACATTAGATTGCACCTTTCCCGTGAAAGCCGTCAGTATTTACTGACGGCTTTTATGGTATAATTAAACCATCTTAAAACGGATGGTGATGAAATTGTTTGATAATGCATTTTGGAATGCTATTGTTACAGCGGTAATTAGTGCTATTGTTACTAATGTTTGTCTGTGGTGGCATAAGAAGGCCGATTATAAACGAGATTATTATAAAAAAATAGTAGATAAAAGAATTAAAGCATATGAAGCAGTAGAAAAGATGGTTGCTCACTTGAACAAAACGGCCAGAGTGGAAGACGAGAATAAAAAATTTCTTGCATGCTGTTATCCTATGAATAATACAAAAAAATTTTTTGAAGACATGGCAGAAGTTGAAAAGTATAGATTGTGGCTTGAGCGAGATTGCAGGGAATGTTTGGACAGAATAAACACAATAATGGAACCATTTTATACTTTTTATTCAACAAACGAAATTAACATGAGCGGGAAAAGATGTTCGAAAGCCATTGAAGTTTGTCCTTACCTTGAAAAAGAACGAGATGAATTAAGAGATATCATTAAGAAAAATATTATTAAATTACATGATGTAGATAGCTTTTTTAATAATTAACCAGCACTCTCCGGAGTGCTTTTTTATTGCCCAAAAGGAGGTGGCATAATGGCAGGGCTTACGCCAAAACAAGAGCGCTTTTGTGAGGAATACTTAATTGACCTAAACGCAACACAGGCTGCTATCCGGGCCGGATATTCGGAAAAAACTGCACGAGAGCAGGCGGCACAAAACTTATCAAAACTTAACATTCAAGAAAAAATAGCAGAATTGAAAGCAGAACGTTCCAAACGCACCGAAATAACACAGGACCGCGTTATAAAAGAACTGGCGGCAATGGCTTTTGCCAAAGCCACCGACTACGCACAAATTGTAGGCAATATGGTCTTTATTAAATCGACGACAGAACTTACACCGGAACAGCAAGCAGGTATTGTTGGTATTAAGCAAACGCAGGCCGGCGTAGAAGTAAAGCTTGATAAAACACGTGCCCTAGAAATGCTGGGTAGGCATCTGGGCATGTTTAATGATAAACTGGAACTTTCCGGTGCTGTTGCAAATCCCTATGCGAATTTAACCGAAGCCGAACTTAAAAAGCTGGCTGGTGCCGATGGATAAAAGAATAATTGCTTTAGGCGCCAGGTGCGAGCTTGCCCGCAGGCGCTTTTTTTATTACGCACAGTTAAAAAATCCGAAGTTTTATAAAAATGACCGCGAATATCTTGTGCAACTTTGTGATGCGCTGGAAGATTTTATGCAGTCGGATAAAAAGCTGCTTGTGATGAACATTCCGCCTCGTCACGGGAAAACATATACCACTACAAATTTTGTAGAATGGCTGCTAGGGAAAAATCCTGAACTGCAAATAATGCTTGGCAGCTATAACGAAACAGTGTCAACGCGAAGCAGCAAAAAAATCCGTAACGACATCATGGAAGCCAAAGGCAGCTTGTATAAGCCGGTTTATTCTGATGTTTTTCCCGGCATCGCTATTAAGCGCGGCGATGGAGCCATGAATTTGTGGAGCCTTGAAGGGCATAACGATAATTACTTGGCTACTTCGCCTACCGGCACAGCAACAGGCTTTGGCTGCCAGCTGATGATTATAGACGATATTATAAAAAATGCCGAGGAAGCATACAATGAAGACATAAAAGAAAAACACTGGGATTGGTTTACAAATACCATGCTTTCCCGTCTTGAGGAAGGCGGCAAAATAATACTTATAATGACGCGCTGGGCCAGTGATGATTTGGCAGGCAAAGCGCTTAATTATTTCCCGGCTGAACAGACTGTCCATATTAATCTTAAAGCTGTACAGGATGACGGCAGTATGCTGTGCAGTGACGTATTATCTGCGGAAAGCTGCGCAGAGAAAAAGCGCCTGATGGGTCTTGATATTTGGTCAGCTAATTACCAACAAGAACCTATTGACTTTAAAGGCAGGCTGTACACTAAATTTAAAACATACAGCGGCGCACTGCCGGAATTTAAACAGATACGCAACTATACCGATACCGCCGATGAAGGCGCAGACTTTTTATGCAGCATCGTTTATGGTGTTACCTTTGCCAACGAAGCCTATGTGCTTGATGTGCTGTATACTGACGCGCCGATGGAATACACGGAACCGAAAACTGCGGCGATGCTTTTTAATAACGACGTTAACCGCGCAAAAATCGAAAGTAACAACGGTGGCCGCGGGTTTGCACGTAGCGTGCGCAGGACGCTGGCAGAGGTTTACTGCAGCAACCAGTGCGTAATTAAATGGTTTCACCAGTCTAAAAATAAAGAGGCCCGTATTCTTTCAAACGCTACCTGGGTTATGGAGCATATTTATTACCCCGAAAACTGGAAAGACCGCTGGCCGGAATACTACGAAGCAATGACAAAGTATCAGCGGCAGGGCAAAAACAAGCACGATGACGCGCCTGACGCTACAACAGGCATTGCAGAAGACCTTGCCGGTAATAACGGCATAAGGATTTTAAGATAGGGGGCAGCTTATGGAACTTGAAGCAGCCAAAAAACTTATAGAAAAATACGATGGACTTGACGCAGTGCGTCTTAAAAAAGCTGAGGTCGCACTGCGTTATTATTTGGGCGACAACGATATTATGTACCGTAAGCCTAAAGATAAATGCGAGGAACCGCTGCGCAATGCGGACAACAGAATTGCTTTTAATTTCCACAGCCTTTTAGTGGACCAGAAAGCAAGTTATATGTTTACAGCGCCGCCGCTGTTCGATACCAAAGACGATACGCTGAACGAAGTTGTTGCGGCGACGCTTGGCGATGGCTATGCTAAAAAATGCAAAGATTTGTGCGTAGATGCTTCTAACGCCGGTGTAGGCTGGCTGCATTACTGGATTGATGAAAAGAAGGGCTTTTGCTACGGCGTTATTCCGTCAATGCAGGTGCGGCCTGTATATTCCTTGCGGCTTGAAAAAGAACTGGAAGCGGTGCTGCGTACTTACCGTATGGTAGATGACAACGGCGATGAATGGCAGATTTACGAAATTTGGAACGATACGGAGTGCCAGGCGTACCGAAAACGTGCGGAAATGTTCCAGCCTTTTGATATGTTCAGTTATGTAAACCTAGACGGCATGGCAGAACCGACCAACACGTTCAGGCATGACTTTGGCGCAGTGCCGTTTATTGCCTTTCCGAACAACAATGTTTGTAGCAGCGACCTTGATAAAATTAAACACTTAATAGACAGTTATGATAAAACATACAGTGGTTTTGTTGATGACTTAGAAGATATACAGCAGGTTGTTTTTGTGCTGACAAATTATGGCGGCGCAGATTTAAAGCAGTTTTTATCGGATTTGAAATACTATAAAACGATTCAGGTTGAAAGCGCCGGAAGTGATGATAAATCCGGTGTATCGACACTGACGATTGATATTCCGGTAGAAGCCCGCGACAAACTGCTGGATATTACCCGCAAAGCAATTTTTGATATGGGGCAGGGCATTGACCCACAGCAGCAGGGATTTGACAACACCAGCGGCGAGGCAATGAAGTTTTTATACAGCTTACTTGAACTTAAAGCTGGGCTGATGGAAACGGAGTTCCGTGCCGGGTTCGGCGAACTGGTTAGGGCAATCGGACGTTATTACGGCAAGGAGCCGGAGCAGATTGTGCAGACCTGGACACGAACCAGTATCCGCAATGATGCAGAACTGGTCGATATGTGCCAGAAGTCTATCGGTGTCATCAGCACCAAAACAATACTTAAAAATCATCCGTTTGTAGAAAATGCAGAGGATGAGGAAAAGGAACTGGCGGCGGAAAAAGAAAAAGCTGCCAATGATGCAGATATTTACCGTAACGCTTTTAACCAGCAGGGCGGTGAAAATATAGATGGCAACTAGAACTGAAAAATACTGGCAGCAACGCTTTGAACAGTTAACAGAAGCACAGCTTAAAACAGGTATGGATTATTATGACGAAGCAGAACGTATGTACCGCGAGGCAATGGAAAGTATTGAAAAAGACATCGCCCGCTGGTATATGCGCCTTGCAGTAAATAACCAGATTACTTATGCCGATGCCAAAAAGCTACTTACAAACTCACAGTTAAAAGATTTTAAATTAACGCTTAAAGAGTACATCAAGCGCGGAAAAGAAAATGGAATTTCGGCTGACTGGAGTAAGTCGCTTGAAAACGCATCGGCAAAGTATCATATATCGCGGCTTGAAGCACTGCAAATACAGATACAGCAACATCTTGAAGCGCTTTATGGCAATCAGCTGGACGGTATGGACGCCGCGATGCGCGGCATTTACCGTGACAGCTATTATCAAACCGCCTACGAGCTGCAAAAAGGTTTCAGTACCGGCTTTGACGTGCAGCAGATTGATGACGCAAGGCTGGAAAGGATGATGTCGAAGCCGTGGGCTGCTGATGGGCTAAATTTTTCGCAGCGGCTATGGTCTGATAAGGACAAGCTGATTAACAACCTGCAAAACGAATTAGTGCAGGGGCTTGTGCGCGGCGACGCGCAGCTGAAAATTGTACAAAGCTTTGCCAAGCGCATGAACAGTTCGCTATCCAATGCCGGCAGGCTTATTACTACGGAGAGCGCTTATTTTGCCAGCCTTGGTGAAAAGGACAGTATGAAGGATTTGGGCGTTGACCAATACGAAATACTGGCAACGCTGGACCGCAGGACGTCCGAAATCTGCCGGAGTATGGACGGCAAAGTTTTTAAAATGTCCGAATTTAAAGCGGGCGTTACCGCTCCGCCGCTGCATCCGTGGTGCCGCAGTTGTACCGTACCGCATATTGCAGATTTGGATGGGCTGCGTGCTGCGCGAGATGATGACGGCAAAGTTTATTATGTTCCCGGTAGCATGAAATATTCTGAATGGAAAGAAAAGTTTGTTGATAACAGCCGCAGTAATGTTATAAAAAGAGCCGCGAAAGAAAGTGGAATTCGTGGTATAATAAACTTGAAGCCTGAACCAGTTAATTTAGCCCGGTATGGCTTTGATGATAAGCATATCAATAAAGAGAGAAAACATAACGTAAGTAAAGACGAGGCACAAAACTTCATTAACAATGCTTTGGTAGTGTTTGCCCGTTGGAACGGGCAGTATTTGTGCTTCTATGGTTCCGATGGCGTTGTTTATTTAAATATTAAAAATAAAAGCGTAAGAACAGCATATAAGCGTGCTGAATTTGATGAAAATACTTTAAAATTTATAAAGGCGGTGGAAAGCTTTGACGATGGAAAAGACAATTAGGTGCCCGTTGGTTAATAGATTGGTTACAGATGACTTTTGCTTTGATACCTCTGTTGTTGCAGAAGGTCATACGCCAGAGCGTTTTTTGCCTGATGAATTAACGTGGAGCAAGGAACTGGTAGAAACCTGTATGAATTGCCCAAATCATAGGGATTAGAATTAAATAACTTACGGCACTAAGCCGCTTACAGCAATGTAGGCGGCTTTTTCTATGCCCATTTTTAAGGGGGTGAAGCTTTGTACAACCAAACAGAGGTCAGCGCTAAAATTACGGCGCTGAAAACATATTCCGCCGCGCAGGACCCGCTGACGGCAGATTTATTCACACCACTGGAAACTGCGGTAACGGCGTATTTTAACGCCAGCGGCAATTTAGTCGCGCCGCTGCGTGATGTTGTTAAGTATATGTATAACGATATAGCGCGCCGCACAACGGTTTATGAAACAGACTGGCCGGATAAGCTGCCGACAGATTACCCGGCAGGTTACAACGATGTGCGCAGCTGCCTGTATGATTTTACGGAGCTGATGACGGTTGATAATGCAACATTTTTTGCAGCGTTTGTTTACGAAACGCCAACGGCACCGGCAGAAGGCGGGGCTGCCGAACCTGTACCGGTCAGCAATGATTATCTGACTGATTGGGAAGCAGATATTACGGCGGCAACAACAGCCGATATTAACGAAGTTGCTGCGCTTGCCGAATGGTGCAAAAACAGCGAAGGAAACTGCGACCTTATTGACCTTTTGGAAGACAGGGGCAAAGTGCTGTCGCAAAAAAGCCGGGAGGAAATTGCCGCAGATATTTACATTGACCGCGGCGTGCTGGAGATTATCCAGGTGCGCGGCGTTGATGTTTATGTACCTACGTATTTAGCGGAAGGAGGTGACACGGATGTATAAATGGCTTATTGCATACATTGCAGCTTTTAATGAAGATTTTCCTGTTTCCGACGTGGCAGACCTTAATGAATATGAGATTTGCCGCATTATCCGGTATTGTGTTGAGCACAATACCAAATACAGCAAGGAGATTGCCGTTGCTGTTGTAGGGCAGGGCAAGGTGGGAGAATCTAAAACAGGTACAGAAAATGAGGAGGGATGATTTATGCCGTATACAAAGCATACCTGGGCTGATGGTGAAGTAATTAGCAAAGAAAAACTTAACAATATTGAAACCGGCGTGGAAGCTGTAGACACCGGCAAAGTGAATATGCCTGCCGGCGGCAATGGTACTTCCGGACAGATTTTGCAGACCAATGGCGACGGCACTACTTCGTGGGTAAATAAACCTGCTGATGGCGCAGACGCTCCGGCCATTACTGGCTGCACAATTAACGTAACCGGCGCAACTATTTCCGGTCAACTTACAATGTCTTCCGGCGAGCCTATCACTATCAGCGGTACTTACAGCGCATCTTAACGGAGGTAAAAATGGATTTACAGGAATTTTTAAAGCAGTGCCTTGCCGATGGCAAGGATATGGCGAAGGCACAAACTGAAATAAAAGACTTTGTTGAAAAAAATTATGTCGGCAAGGGCAAGTTTGATGAACTTACTACCGCAAAATCTGAATTAGATAAACAGATTAAAGAGCGCGATAAGCAGCTGGACGACCTGAAAAAGAACGCCGGCAATAAAGAAGCGCTGGAACAGCAGATTGCCGATTTGAAAGCGGCCAATAAAAAAGCCGCCGAGGATTACGAGCAGAAAATTAAAGACACCAAGCTGGACGCTGCAATTAAAATTGCCATTGGCAATAATGCGCAGGATATTGATATTGTTGCCGGGCTTATCGACCGTACAAAGCTTATTTTAGGCGATGATGGTAAGGTAACAGGGTTGGATGAACAGGTAAAAGCACTGCAAACTAATAAGGCATTTTTGTTTAAAACAGCACCGGGCAGTAATCCGTACAAACCGAATGGCGGCAGCGACCCGGTGAAAAATCCTTTTGCCAAGGAAACATTTAATTTAACGGAACAGGGAAAACTGTACCGTGAAAATCCGGAGCAGGCCCGTGCTCTTGCCGCTGCTGCCGGTGTAACTATTTAAAGGGGGAATAATTTATGGCAGGAACTACTTTAGACGACGTAATTGTACCGGAACTTTTTACTAGATATGTTGTAAGAAGAACCAAGGAACTGTCTGCTTTGTTTAGCAGCGGTATCGTTACTAATAACGAAGAATTTGACCGACTGGCTTCCGAGGCCGCGCCTATTCACAATATGCCTTTCTTTGAGGATTTGCAGGGCGCCTCCGAAGCTGTCATTGAAGGTGTTGACCTTACTGCAAACGGTATTAAATCTAACAAGGATGTATCGGTTACTATTCGCCGCGGCATGATGTGGAGCGCAACTGACCTTTCCGCAGCTCTTGCTGGCGCTGACCCGATGGCAGCTATCGGTGACCTGGTTGCAGGCTTTTGGGCTCGTGATATGCAGAAAGAACTCATCAGCATTTTAAATGGCGTGTTCGCAGCGTCTACTATGTCTGGCCACGTCCTTGACGTTTCCGCCGGTGAAGGTGCGGCGGCAAATATCAGTGCTTCCGTATTCATTGACGGTCTGCAAATGCTTGGCGATGCGCAAAGCGAGCTTACTGCGGTTGCAATGCACAGTGCAGTAAAATCCTATTTGAAAAAACAGAACCTTATTACCACTCAGCGTGATAGCAATAGCGTTGAGTTTGAAACCTATCAGGATCGCCGCGTAATTGTTGATGACGGCTGCCCCGTATCTGCCGGCGTGTATACCACTTACCTGTTCGGTAACGGTGCAATCGCATTCGGTAACGGCAATCCTGTGGGCTTTGTACCGACCGAAGTTGACCGCGACAAGAAAAAAGGTTCCGGCGTTGATTATCTGATTAACCGTCGCACCTTTATTCTGCATCCGCGCGGAATTGCTTACCAGAAAGCTTCCCAGACCAATGTAGAAACTCCGACTCGTGAGGAACTTGCAAAAGCAAACAACTGGAAACGCGTATACGAAGATAAAGCAATCCGCCTGGTAGCCATTAAACATAAAATCGGGTGATGCGTTATGACGCTGAGCCTTGATAAGTTTAAACAGCTGTTGGGAATTATCGATGCGGCGCAGGAAACTGCGCTGCAATTTATCCTTGATGATGTGACTGAAACCATTTTAAATTACTGTAATCTGAATGAACTGCCGCAGGGACTTGAAAACACCGCTTACCGTATGGCGATTGATATTTACCGTGCGGAAGGCATCGGCACAAGCGATGCGCCTGTCGGTGATGTGGCGAGCATTAAAGAAGGCGACACTACCGTTGCTTTTAAGCAGGCCGCCAGCGAAAGCTATTATACGGCATCTGTGCTTAAAAACTATACGGTGCAGCTTAACCGTTACAGGAGGCTGATTAGACCATGTTGCAAAACGCAATCAACGCCGCAAGGGTAAAAGCTAAAAAGGCCCTTGTGCTACTTTATGAGGACGCCTGCACCATTTATGCCAATGTGCCTGTGTTGGATGAAGCAACCGGCATAACCGAATACCAGGAAACGGCATTGCACGAAAATGTGCCTTGCCGTATTTCTTTTGGTAGTGCTGCTGCCGCTGTAACTGATGAAATAGCGCCGGAACTACAGCAGCCGATAACCTTGTTTTTAGCTCCGGGAGTTGACGTGCCTGCTGGGTGCAAAATCAGCGTAACGCGGGAGGGCAATACGGTTGATTATAGCCGCAGCGGCGAGCCTTCGGTATATAAAACGCACCAGGAAATTAAGCTGGAACTGTTTGAGAGGTACGCATGAAAAAGAGCTTTGCCGGATTAAGTACCATTATTGCTAACCTGCATACCATGCAGGAGGAGCAGGACAGGATTATTAAGCGTATGGCACAGCGGCTTGCGCAGATTTTTCTGCGAGAGGTAAAACGGCGCACACCGGTTGGCAGTAAGCCGGAGTTCGATACCGTTGCCGTTAAATCGGAAAATGGCCGCAAGCGTAAATTTTTAACGGCAACGGCCGCTAATGCTGCCGAATACTGGCGCGGTTATCAGGGCGGCACATTACGCCGTGCCTGGGTTATACGCGGCATCCGTAAAATTAATGGCGTCTGGACGGCAACGATATTTAATCCGATGGAATATGCTTCATACGTTGAAAACGGACACCGACAGCAGCCGGGGCGCTTTGTGCCGGCTCTTGGTAAGACCTTAAAAGCAGGCTGGGTTGAAGGGCGGTTTATGATGAAGCTGTCGGCTGAATTTGTTGAAAAAGAAGGCGCTGCGTATGTGCAGCAGGAGTTTGAAAAGTATTTGAGGGGGCATTGGCATGGCTAAAGATGTAGCATCACAAGCGATTGTGCAGGGCATTATTGCCGCGCTGCGTACAGAGTTTGGCTCAGATTATACATATTATGCCAACAAGGTGCCGCAGAACTTTAAAGAACCGGCTTTTTTTGTTCGGCAAATAAGCGGCAACATGGAACCGCAGCGCGGCAGGCGTTATCTGCGGCGTGGATTATACCAGGTTACTTATTTTGCAGGAAATCGTAAAACACAGGAGCAGGAAATAAATGCTGTTACTGACAGGCTGTATCCAGTGTTGGAGTACATAAAAATGGACGGCAGTCTAATCCGCGGCACGCAGATGGAACACGAAACCGAGGATAATGAACTGCATTTTTCCGTCCATTATGATATTTTCGTGCTGCGCCCACGTCCGGAAGCGCCTCTGATGCAGAAACTTGAGCTTGAAGTAGGATTAAAGGAGCAATAAAATGACAGAAGCTAAATTTACTAAAATGCAGCTTGTGCAGTCAAAAAAATACCGTCAGTACCGTGACGTGCTGGCGGTTATTTTGTCTGATAATGCAAGCTATACACATAAAGAAGTGCAGCAGGCGCTTAATAAATTTTTAAAAACGCCTGTTAAAAACAAAATTAACAAAAAGGGGGAATAACCTATGGCATTAGGTGGCGGTAACTGGACTACGCAAAATAAAAAGCTGCCGGGTACTTACATTAACTTTATTAGTGTTGTACGCGCTATGGCGGCCATGGCTTCGCGCGGCTACGGTACTATGGCGCTGGAACTTGACTGGGGTCCGGAAGAACAGGTATTTACTGTAACTAACGAAGATTTCCAGAAAGACAGTTTAAAATATTTTGGTTATGATTACAGCGCTGATAAAATGAAAGGGCTGCGTGACCTGTTTAAAAACCTGCAAACCGGTTATTTTTATCGTCTGAGTAATGGTGCTAAAAAAGCGGCTAATGATTTGGCAACGGCCAAATACGGCGGCGCGCGCGGCAATGCCTTTAGCGTTGCTGTACAGGTAAATGTCGACGATGAAAGTCTGTATGATGTAGTTACTTACCTTAATCAGACCAGCGATGTAGTTGGTGAGGCTGAAACAGGTACAGCAACTACGGCAACGGTTGCTACAATGACTGTAATTGATAAGCAGACCGTGGCAAGCTGGTCTGAGCTTGCTGATAATGATTATGTGGTATTTAAGCGCAGCGGCGAAATTGCGGACGCTGTGACTACGGCAACCCCGTTAACTGGCGGCGATAATGGTAGCACGGTGACGGCGTTGGAGTATCAAAAGTATTTGGATGCCATTGAACCATATTACTTTAATACTATGGGCTGCGTATCCACTGAAAAAACCATTCAGGACCTTATTATTCAGTTTACCAAACGTCTGCGTGATGAGGTCGGTGCAAAATTCCAGTGCGTAGTGTATAACTACGATGGCGCTGATTATGAGGGCGTTATCAGCGTTGCCAATAAAGTAACAGATGAAAACGAAAACCAGACATCGCTTGTTTACTGGCTTACTGGCGCAGAGGCAAGTTGTGCAGTAAACGCCAGCTGCACCAATAAGACTTATGACGGCGACTTTACAGTGGATACCAATTATAAACAGTCTGACCTTGAAAAAGCCATTACTGACGGCAAGTTGATTTTCCACCGTGTAACAGATGCCGTGGACGGCGATATTGTTGGTGATGTTAACATTCTGCGCGATATTAACACTTTCACCAGCTTTACCAAACAGAAAAATGAAGATTTTTCCAATAACCAGGTTATCCGTGTACTGGACCAGCACGCTATTGATATTGCCCGTCTGTTCAATAAAACATATTTGGGCAAGGAACAAAATGACGATGATGGACGTACTGGGCTGTGGGGCGACATTGTCGATTACGAAAAGGAAATGCAGCGCATAAGGGCTATTCAGAACTTTAACGCTGATGATGTGCCCATTCCGCAGCAGAGCAATGGCAAAGAGGTTGTGCTGTCGCGGTATGCTGTGCAGCCTACGGTAGCCATGGAAAAACTTTACATGGATATTTACATTAAATAAAGATTGGGGGAATAATGCATGGGTGATGCTATCCGCACTATGCACGCCAAGGATGTTGTATCAGCAAAGCTGGCAAGTTGTTACATTACCATTGATGGAGAACGTTTTTTGCTGATGCAGGCTAAGAACCTTGAAGCGCGCGTTGAGAAAAATAAAGTTGAAGTACCTATTTTGGGGCGTACTGGTTTAGGTCATCGCGCCACTAACTGGAACGGAACCGGCAGCATGACGGTGTATGGAAACACTTCCAAATTTGCCGAGTTGATGAAACGTTATAAAGATACCGGCGAAGATATTTATTTTAATATCCAGTGCCGTAATGAAGACCCTACTTCCAGTGTTGGTGCACAGACTGTTATTTTAAAGGACTGTAACATGGATGCGGCAACTATTGCAGCATTTGACGCTGACGGTGACTGGTTGGAATGGGATGCTGATTTTACCTTTGAAGACTTTGAACTTCCGGAAAAATTTAAAAATTTGGATGGTATGCAGTGACAGGAGGATTAAACAATGGCAGATAATTTTAAAGCATTTATGGCGGAAAACGCCATTAAATACAACGAAGTTGAATACGTTGCATCTGAACGCTTTGTTGACGAAAACGGCAAGCCTATTCCGTGGCGTTTCCGTATTTTGACAGAGGCGGAAAGCCAGAAAATCCGTGCAAAATGCAAAAAGCGTGTAACCGATGCGCGTACCAGGCAGACCAGTATTGAAACTGACAACGAAAAATATAACGACCTGATGATTGAGCAGTGCGTTATTTATCCAAACCTTAACGATGCCGCTTTGCAGGAAAGTTATGGCGCAGTTGGTGCGGCGGAGCTGGCAAGGACTATGCTGCTTCCGGGGGAATATGCAGACCTTTCGATGGCTATTACCGAAGCCAACGGTTTTGATTCCGGCATGGCCGATAAAATTAAACGTATAAAAAACTGATTAACGGAGGCGATGTATGGGCAAATGTCCTATACTATTGCTTCCACAAACTGCATAAGCTGCCGCATGAAGTTTTGCGCCTGCCCGAAACTGAGCAGGCGTTTATTTTTGCGGCAGTATCCATTAAATTAAAACGTGATAAAGAAGAAGCGCAGAAAATGAAACAGCGTAGCAAAAAAGGCAGGAGGAGGTGAGCGCATGGCAACATTGACACAATATTTAAAATTGATGGACGGTGTGTCCGGCCCACTTAAGAAAATGGCCGGTGCTGCGCAAAACCTTATGAACCGGCAGGATGCTGCAGCTGCTGCTATTGAACGTACAGAAAGCGCGGCTAATAGCCTTGCGAAAAAATCCGGACGTACTTCTTCCGTATTAAACAAAATGGCCAACGGTGTTACCGGCATTGCCGATGCTGCTTTGCGTGCCGAAAGCGCGCTTAATGGCATGATGGGTAAATTTAGAAAAGTGCCTGACAGCGGCGGTAGCGGATTTTTGAGCAGCACCATTGGTCAGTTTGCTGTCGGTAATATTATCGGTGACATGATAATGCGCGGCACCGAGATGGCACTGGACAAAATCAGCGGCATGGTTGCCAAAGCAGATATGTACAGCGGTATGCAGGCGCGGCTTGAAATGATTGCCGGAAGCCAGGCAGAAGCAGTGCACTTAAATGACCAGATTTATGCGTCTGCGCTTCGGGCCCGTGGCAGCTATGAAACAATGGCTGACAGTGTATCAAAAATCGGGTTGTCTGCCAGAGAAGCTTTTCCTGATCCGCGCGAGATTGTGCCGTTTGTAGAAAACGTGCAAAAGCTTTTCACCATTGGCGGTACCGGGGCAGAAGAACAAAAAAATGCTATGCTGCAATTGACGCAGGCTTTAGGCAGCGGAAGGCTGCAAGGTGACGAATTGCGAAGCATTGCAGAAGCCGCACCAATGCTTAACCAGGTTATTGCAGATTATATGGGCGTCAGCATTGGTGAAATTAAACAGCTTGGCGCAGAAGGTAAAATTACAGCGGATATTATTAAAAACGCAATGTTATCGGCAACAGATGATATTAACGCCAAATTTGACCAGATACCGCTTAAGTGGCAGGATATTTGGACGAATATAACAACACGTGGCGACCGCGCGCTGATGCCGGTTTATGCTGCTATAAGCGATATGGCAAATTCGCCTGCCGCAATGGCGTTTGCAGATAATGCTGTACTTGCAGTGCAGGTGTTCAGCGCTGCGCTGTTGGGGCTGATGAATAATGCGGAATATCTGTATAGTATTTTTGACAGGTACGACGCATTTATCGTGCCGGTATTGTGGATGATAGTTGCGGCTATGGCGGCGAGCCGTGCGCAGACTTTGCTTGCCGCAGGTGCGGCAGGCACCCATGCTGTTGCCAGTGCTGCTGAAACGGCGGCGATTATCGCGCTTACAATAGCGCAGGACGGCTTAACAGCCGCAATGGCTGCTAACCCATGGACATGGGTGCTTTACGGCATTATTGCCCTTGTCGGTGCTATTTACCTTGGTGTGGCGGCAGTAAACGAATTTACAGGCGCGAATATTTCGGCAACAGGACTTATTGCAGCCGCGTTTATGACAGCTTATGCTGTAATCCACAATTTGATAGCAGCACAATGGAATATGTTTCTTTCTTATGCTGAATTTTTGGCAAATGTATTTGTTGACCCGGTTAGCGCAACTTATAACCTGTTTGCAAACATCTGGAACGGCATCGTCGATTTGGTTGGTGTGGCCATTGAAAATATTATCGGTATGATTGCTGAAATTCCGGGTATCAGCAAGGTTGTTGATATTGATACCAACTTTAAAGCGGCAGATTATAAGCTTGATTTAAAGAAAATTGACGGCGGTGTTGATTTAACGGATTACCGCATGGGTATGCTGGATTATGGCAACGAAGCAAAGTGGGCTTATAATGCTGCAGCAAACTGGTCCTTTAGTGATATGTTGCCGGAACTGCCGGGCGTTGACCCGGTAAGCGGCAGTGGTGAACTCGGCGGCATTAAAACAGGCATTGATGATGTTGCCGGGAACACCAAGGCAATTAAGGATGCTATGGATATTGTCGATGAAGACTTGAAGTTTTACCGAGATATGGCCGAGCAGGAAGTAATAAACCGTTACACTACGGCGCGCGTGGATATTAAGGTTGAAAACCAGAATAATATTGCAAGCGATGTCGATGCTGACGGTATGATTACGCACCTTATTGACCAGCTTGGTGCTGCGATGGATGCAGGAGCGGAGGCGGTGCACGCATGAGTTATTATTTTTATCTTGGCGATTTTATGCTGCCCGTGCCGCCGCCGCGCATGGACATACGGGTAAACAATAAAAATAAAACCATCAACCTTATCAACGAAGGCGAAATAAATATTATTAAAACTCCGGGGCTGAAAGAAATCAGCTTTGAAGCGTTGCTGCCGAATGCTAATTATCCGTTTGCTGACTATTCCCAGTCGCTTACTGGCAATGCTGTTTCGGCGTTTTTAGGCAACGCTTTTAGTTACCGGCCGGCGACTAATTTTTTGGAAAGTCTGCAAACGGCTAAAAACAGCAACAGCCCGATACGCCTGATAATTACGCGCATGACGGCAAGCTTTGCAATGCTGTTTGATACCAACTTTTTGGTGACGGTAGAAGACTTTACCATGCGCGAGGATGCCAAAAATGCCTACGACATTATTGTGCCGCTGCGCTTAAAAGAATGGCGTGACTACGGCACGAAAGAGGTTACCGTGACAACCGACGAAAATGGCAACCAGGTTGTTACAGTAAATAAACCACGCCAAACGGATAAAAGTGTAGGCCGCGCGTGGACGGTTACAAAAGAAAAGTCGGTTTTTGAAGCCGTAAAAATGGCGAGTGGCGGCAGCCTTAACTGGCGCAGCGTTGCAAATCTTAACGGTATTTTAAATCCGAATGCCGTACAACCGGGGCAGGTGTTGCGGCTTGAATGATTTAACTGTTTTAATTCATACTGCGGACGGTAAAATATATATTCCTTCCGTACTGGACGGTATGGTTATTGAAACGTTCAGGAAAGGGCAGCCCGGTAAGCTGACATTTAAAGCAGTACAAGACGAACTGCTGACGATTGCCGAAGGGAATATTGTACAGGTTAAACGTGGCGATACCGGTATTTTTCAGGGCATTATTTTTTCACGGGCGCTGGATAAAGATAATGTAATATCCATAGTTGCTTACGACCAGCTGCGCTACCTTAAAAACAAGCACGTTTACAGCGCGGTTGGCAAAAAAGCATCGGAAATTATTACACAGCTGGCGGCGGATTTTCAGTTAACCGTTGGCGAAATTGCCGATACAGAATATATTATTCCGCGCTTCCGCGCTGGCGACCAGACGCTGTTTGATATGATGCAGACAGCGCTTGATATTACCACGCAGGCGCAAAGCAAGCTGTTTATTTTATATGATGACTACGGCAAACTTACCGTAAAAAATATGGAAAACATGCGGGTTGATATTTTAATTGACAGCGAAACGGCAGAAAATTTTGCGTTTAAGTCTGATATTGATAAAGATACCTATAATCGCATTAAACTATATTTTGATAATAAAGATACAGGCCTGCGCGAAGTGTGGCAGGTAGAGGACACGGCGACAATGAGCCGCTGGGGTATTTTGCAGCTGACAGAATCAGTGAACCCTAAAAAGGCAACAAGTCTGCCGGATAAGGCGCAGGCAATGCTAAAAAAATATAACCGTGTGCGGCAATCGTTATCCATCCGCAACGCGCTGGGTGATGACAGGGTGCGCGGCGGCAGTGTTATTTTCATTGACCTTTTAATTGACAAGCAACACGTGCAAATGAAAATGTTGGTGGAGGCGGTAAAACACACTTACCGTAACAACGAACACTTAATGGATTTAACACTGAGAGGCGGTGTTTTTGAATGAATGGTGAAAACTTACTGGGGCTTATACAGCAGGCAGCTAAAAAAGTAGTGGAAGCCAGTAACCTTACTGATTACTGCATCGGCATGGTTGAAAGCACAGCGCCGCTTGTTATCCGCACGGAGCAGCAGGAAACACTGACCGAGGATTTTTTAATACTGACCGACCTTGTGCGCGATTATGATGTGGATATTACGGTAAATCACACCACGCAAAACCGCAGCGGCGGTGGCGGCGACAGTGCTTTTGCCAGCCATAACCATCAATATACAGGGCGTAAGCGCATTACCGTGCACAACGGGTTAAGCTCCGGTGAAGCGGTTATTTTGGTGCGGCAGGCAGGCGGTCAGGAATTTATTGTTTTAAGCCGCGTTAATAATCATATCAATTTAAGCGGGCAGTGGGGGTGACGTTATGGGCTTTTTACCGGCGGCCGCAGCAACGGTGGTTAATGTTTCCGAAGCAGCACAGATGCCATCAAAATCTTATCGTATGCTGATAGCTGATGAGCGCATCAGCGGAAGCGTTGATGATTTGGACGCTATTGCACAGGCTTGCTATAAAATTTTGAACACGGAACGCTATGTGCATGTTATTTATAGCTGGAACTACGGTGTAGAGCTGCAAGACCTTTTCGGCAAGCCTTTGCCTTATGTATACTCCGAATTGCCGCGCAGGATAAGGGAGGCACTGACGCGCGATGACAGAGTGGAATCGGTGACGGATTTTGATTTGTCACATACGCGCGGCGATGTGCTTGCCAAATTTAAAGTAAATACTGCTTATGGCAGCATTGAAATGGAAAAAGGGGTGACGATTATCTAATGTGGGAAAGTCAGACAGAAGCAGTAATACTTAACCGTATGCTGGAAAAAGTGCCTGCAAGCATGGATAAACGTGAAGGCAGCATTATTTACGATGCTTCTATGCCGGCGGCTATAGAATTTATGCTGATGTATGCAACGCTGAACTGGTTTTTGCAAAATACTTTCGGCGATACGGCAGAGCGCGAATATTTGATTGAAATTGCCAAAGAGCGCGGCTTATCGCCGTATGAAGCGACCTTTGCAGAGGGAAGCGCTGCATTTACCCCGGCAGATATTATCGTTCCTGTTGGCAGCCGTTTTAGCTATGATGATGTAAATTACACCGTTGTTGAAAGCAGTGAAGGAACCGCGCGCCTGCGGTGCGAAACGGCAGGAACAGCGGGCAATAAACCGGCAGGAGCACTTGTGCCGATTGCGTATATTGCAGGGTTGAAAACGGCGATGTTTAACGGCGTAATTGTGCCGGGCGAGGATGAGGAAGACACAGAAACATTCCGGGCCCGTTACCTTGCCAGCTTTAACAGCCAGGCATACGGCGGCAACATTGCCGATTATCGCGAAAAAGTCAACGCTATTGAAGGTGTCGGCGGCGTGAAGGTGTATCCGGTTTGGAATGGCGGCGGAACAGTGCGTTTGGTATTTATGACCAGCGAATTTAAACCTCCTGACCCGGAATTTGTAAGCGAAGTGCAGACGCTAATTGACCCTATGCAAAATCAGGGCATGGGCATCGGCATTGCGCCTATTGGACATACGGTTACTGTGCAGGGTGCGCAGAATTCTGCTGTAACCATAGGCTTAAATGTTACTTTTGATGCCGGGACCTTTGAAGACTACAAAGCAAGTATCGAAAAAGTAATTGACGATTATTTTATTGAACTTAACCGTAACTGGCAAAATACGCAGCGTGTTACGGCAGAAGCTTTTGAAAACAACGGCATTATTATCAGAATATCGCAAATCGAAAGCCGTATTCTGGACATTGAAGGCGTGACGGATATTCAGCACACTAAACTGAACGGACAGGAAGAAAATTTGACGCTGGGCGTTGATGAACTGGCTGTAAGGGGTGAAATGACCAATGGATGACCAGCGCAGAACAGTAAGAGTGGAAAGGTATTTCCCAAATGTGCTGGCTCCTGCCAAGGAATTTAAAACGCTGGCGCAGATGGAAGATGATGAGTTTGCGGCGCTTTGGAATGAAGCGTGGCAATGGTTTTTGAATACGTTTGTAAATTACATAGATGTTGCCGGTGCCGAGCGGTGGGAGGATATGCTCGGCATAATTGTGCCGCCGGGGTCTACTCTTGCAGACCGCAGGGCGGCTATTTTATTGCGCATCAATACGCAGCTGCCATATACTTTGCCGCGATTGCAGGAAATGCTTAATGCAATGTACGGTGATGATATGGTAATAGCTTCTACAAACAAACAGTATGAACTGTGGCTTAATATTGATAACCGTGTAATACTGCAAACCAATGCTCTGCGTATTATGCTGCAAAGCATTATACCGGCAAATCTTGTAATACGTATGCTGCAGGAAATGATTGGTGACGGCGATGCGTTTGTTGGCGGCATGGTAAGTATGGTAAATACCATTTACATCCAACCCAATAATGACTTTACACTTGATGATTTCAATATTGCTGCTGCAAGTGGCGGTATGGTAAGTATGCGTAACGATATTTTTATTAAATCGGAGGCGGTATAATGGCACAATTTCAGAATATGATTATTACCCGTGCCGGGCTTGATATGATAGCGCAGTCGCAAGCAGGCGGCACGTTAATTTTTACAAAAGGTAAACTGGGTGACGGTCAGATTGGCGACCAAAGTATACCTGATTTGACAGATTTAATTAACGCTAAAATGAGCGTAGAACTGTCTTCCGTGACAGCAAAAACGGAAGGGCATGTTGAAGTAAGGTTTATTGTAGATAATACAGACCTTGATGTAGGCTTTTTTGTCCGTGAAGTCGGTATTTTTGCCAAAGTAAATGAGGAAGGTGTTGAGCAGCTTTATGGCTATGCTAACGCCGGAAACTATACAAACTATCTTGCTGATAAATCTGTACCGATTGACAGTATTATTACAAAAATTGACCTTGTTGTAGGTAACGCAAGCAATATTGCTTTTACAACAGATAAAAGCATTGTATATGTTACGTTGGAGGATTTGGAAGAAGCTATAGATACCCACAACAAAGATAGTAATGCGCATGAACCTGCTTTTGCCGCACATAACGCTGATGGTAATGCACATAAAGATATGGTAGGCGCAACATCAGGTGTTGCAGGTAAACGTGGCATGGTCCCGGCACCGGAAGCAGGTACTGCTAACAGATATCTAAAAGCTGACGGAACGTGGGGTACTATTGATACCATGAACGGCGCTTCCAGTAGCGCTGCAGGTTCAGCAGGATTGGTCCCCGCTCCAACAGCCGGTGCGCAAAATAAATTTTTGCGCGGAGATGGTACGTGGGCTGACGCAAAAATGTCTACAAAAGAATTGGTAGATATTTTATATCCGGTAGGACATATCTATATGTCAACCAATAGCGCCAATCCTGGAACTTTATTTCCTGGTACAACGTGGGAAGCATACGCACAAGGCCGTGTTTTAATCGGTGCTGGCACTGGTACTGACAGCCGTAGTGAGAAGAAAACATTTGCTGCTGGCAGCACCGGCGGTGAGTATAACCACCAGCTCACTGTCGGAGAACTTGCACAGCACAATCATACTGGCAGTGCTGCAAGCGCAGGTGCGCATACGCATGTTTGGTATACGGGTCAATACGGGTCAGAAAATGATTCTGCCGCTTGTGATGCGCAAGGCGCAGGTAATCATTATAGCCAGCACGTTACACAATCGGCGGGCGCGCATACGCATACAGTGACTATATCTAATACAGGCAGTAATACTGCCCACAATAATATGCAGCCGTATTTAACAGTATATATTTGGCAACGTACTGCCTAATTAACGCGTTGCCAAATATAACAAGTGATATAAGGTTGCATGTTTAAATGCGCTTCGTTACCACCTGCGTTGTTTATTGTAACACGGTGAGTATGAGAACCCTTAAGTTCTATGGAGTGATATAGACCATCGTCGCTACCGCTACTATCAGCGTGAGCAGAACGATTTTGACTACCAACAGTTAACGCTCCGTTTTGTGTATCGGACCAAAAGCCGCCACCGCCCCAAGATGTATATTTAACAGAACCAGTTAAGTTTGCTGTGTCAGCACTGCCAGTGTGCGCATGTTCAGCAAGTTCCCCGACAGCACGCCGCTATGCAGTCCTACGCCAAATATAAGCAACAATGTATGGCTGTTGGTTGTTATGAGCCTGTCCGCTACCAGTGTTATTAATGGAAACGGTATGCCCGTGTGATGCTTTTATATTAATTGTTCTGTAACCACTGCCGCCAACACCAGAATCAATATGAACTTGCGAATTTGATAGAGATATTATTCCCGTTGCACTATCAAATTGCCCAGTACCTTGTGTAGCTGAACCTGTTAAATTTGCACTTGCCACACTACCAGTATGATTATGTGCAGCCAGTTCTCCGACAGTGAGCTGGTGGTTATACTCACCGCCGGTGCTGCCAGCAGCAA
>OQVI01000341.1_pt1 | contig 31753 bp, 23 predicted proteins | sample 1691651 | NCBI WGS metagenome assembly OQVI01 (sample SAMN03418287, study PRJEB22391) | human gut metagenome | biome: human-gut; feature: organic feature; material: feces | host: Homo sapiens | place: Italy | collected 2013-04
ACTCGCTACCTCCACCTTGGCAAGGTGGCGCTCTACCAGATGAGCTACGGCCGCACATTCCATGTGTTTGTGCCGGACTGTTTACCGGCGACGCTGATTATTATACCGTACCGCCCGGAAATTGTCAACCACAAATTTGCATTTTCTGCAAAAAAGTTGGAAACCCGCCTGTCTGTATTCAAAAGACTTCACTTTTGCGGGCTTTACCTGTGTCATCATTCAAGTTTGCCACGACATACACGAAGAAAATTGATTTGCTTTCCCTTTTGTAAACCATTATAATGGAAGGTGTCATTTTGTCGCCTGTAAGAGCTGCGTCTGTTATGCCGCCGAGGGCATACAGGCGCGTTTTCGTGCGCAGAAATAGGAAAAGCCAGCATAAAGGAGCAAACACAATGTATAAGATCACTGAAAAAGTCGCGCTGAATCCCACCGTGACGAAGATGGTCATTGAAGCCCCGCTGATCGCCAAAAAGGCAAAGCCGGGCCAGTTTATCATTGTGCGCCCGTTTGAGGACAGCGAGCGCATCCCCCTGACCGTGGCCGGTTACGACCGCGAAAAGGGCACTGTGGATATCATTTTCCAGATCGTGGGCGGTACCACGATGGAGCTGAACAGCCTGCAGGTGGGCCAGAGTGTCCACGACTTTGTAGGCCCGCTGGGCCGCGCCACCGAGGTGGAAGGCCTGAAGAAGGTATGTGTCGTGGGCGGCGGCGTAGGCTGCGCCATCGCTCTGCCCATTGCCCGTGAGCTGCACGAGCAGGGCTGTGTGGTGCACAGCGTGGTGGGCTTCCGCAATAAGGACCTGCTGATCCTTGAGGACGAGTTCAAAGCCTGCAGCGACGAGCTGCGCATTATGACCGACGACGGCAGCTATGGCACCAAGGGTGTTGTTACCGCTGCACTGGACGAGCTGGTGGCCGCCGGCAACCAGTACGATCTGGTCATCACCATTGGCCCGCTGATCATGATGAAGTTCGTGGTCAAGACCTGCCAGAAGCATGGCCTGAAGAGCATCGTTTCCATGAACCCCATCATGATCGACGGCACCGGCATGTGCGGCGGCTGCCGCCTGACCGTTGGCGGCGAGACCAAGTTCGCCTGCGTGGACGGCCCCGACTTTGACGGCGATCTGGTGGATTTTGATGAGGCAATGGCCCGCGGCACCATGTACCGCCCGTTTGAGGCACACGCCCGTGAAGCGGCATGCAATCTGCTCAATCAGGAGGTAAAATAAGATGGCTTTCAATATGGACCCGAAGAAGTGCCCCATGCCCACGCAGGACCCCAATGTGCGCAACAAGAACTTTAAGGAAGTTGCACTTGGCTACACCGAAGAAATGGCCGTGAACGAAGCAAAGCGCTGCGTGCACTGCAAGAACAAACCCTGCCAGACCGGCTGCCCTGTGGGCATCGATATCCCCGAGTTCATCGGCCATGTGGCCGAGGGCGACTTTGAAGCCGCTTATCAGGTGATCAACCGTTCCTCTTCCCTGCCCGCTGTCTGCGGCCGTGTATGCCCGCAGGAGAGCCAGTGCGAGGGCAAGTGCACCCGCGGCATCAAGAACGAGCCGGTGGGCATCGGCCGCCTGGAGCGCTTTGTTGCCGACTGGCACCGTGAGAATGTGCACACCGCCCCCATCGTGCCCGAATGGAACGGCCACAAGGTGGCCATTATCGGCGCAGGCCCTGCCGGCCTGACCGCCGCAGGCGATCTGGCAAAGCTTGGCTATAAGGTCACCGTTTACGAGGCCCTGCATGTGGCCGGCGGCGTGCTGATGTACGGCATCCCTGAGTTCCGTCTGCCCAAGGCCATCGTGCAGCAGGAGATCGACGGCCTGAAGAAGATGGGCGTTGATTTTGAGTGCAACATGGTCATCGGCAAGGTGCTGACCATCGACGAGCTGATGGACGAGTACGGCTACGAGGCCGTGTTCGTAGGCTCCGGTGCCGGTCTGCCCCGCTTCATGGGCATCCCCGGCGAGAGCCTGAAGGGCGTGTACTCCGCCAACGAGTTCCTGACCCGCTCCAACCTGATGAAGGCTTATCTGCCCACCAGCAAGACCCCCATCCGCACCGGCAAAAAGGTCGCCGTTGTGGGCGGCGGCAACGTGGCTATGGACGCTGCCCGCAGCGCCCTGCGTCTGGGTGCCGAGACCGTGTACATCGTCTACCGCCGCGGCATGGCTGAGCTGCCCGCCCGTAAGGAAGAGGTGGAGCACGCCGAGGAAGAGGGCATCATCTTCAAGACCCTGTGCAACCCCGTGGAGATCCACCCGGACGAGAACGGCTTCGTCAAGTCCATCACCTGCGTGGAGATGGAGCTGGGCGAGCCCGATGCTTCCGGCCGCCGCCGCCCCATCGAGAAGAAGGGCAGCGAGTTTGAGCTGGACGTGGACACCGTGATCATGAGCCTGGGCACCAGCCCCAACCCGCTGATCCGCTCCACCACCCCGGGCCTGGAGACCAACAAGCACGGCTGCATCGTCACCGAGGGCGACGAGGGCAAGACCAGCCGTGACGGCGTGTACGCCGGCGGCGATGCCGTGACCGGTGCCGCCACCGTCATCAAGGCCATGGGCGCCGGCAAGGCTGCCGCCAAGGCCATGGATGAGTACATCCGCAACAAGTAATTTCTGCCAAACGGCGCAAATCCCCTGTTTCCTTTGGGAAACAGGGGATTTTTCCTTTTTTAGGAAGACTAGACAGATTATCTATATTTCATTTACAATTCGTCCCACTTTATGGTATACTATTTCCATCTTACGAAAGCACCAGGGGCTGCCGCAGCCCTTGCTCTGTTTGCAGGAGGTGTGCCCCATGCACTCGTTATTGATCCTGGTCCTGATCCTGGACGCTCTCATCGCCGTGTCCTCGGTGCTGAACCTGGTAAATATGGTCCGGGTCAACCTGCTGGTGGAAGAAAAGCAGGCCCAGGCCCTTACGGTGCAGCTGGTGCGAGTGTACAAGACAAGCGCTGGCAAGGGTGGGCTGCTGTCCTCCTGGTTTGGAGTGTACGCCTGCCCCGGGGAGATCGGCACTGGTGAGTTTACCTCCACCAACCCCTACGGCAGCCCAGAGGCCGTACCCAAAGCCACCACGGTGGTGCCCATGAAGGCCTCCGGGGTGCTGGAGCACTGCGATATCGGAGCTCACCTGGGCCGTCGTCTGGTGCCGCTGTGGCTTACGGCAGGAGGCTTTTCTCTGCTGCTGGCAGCGTTTATCCGTCTGTAAGGCATTTTCTCTGGACTTTTCGGCGTAGTGCCGACGGCCTGCCTGCTGACCCACAGGCGGACCGCCAGCACAGCGCCGGGAAAATATAAGTATAAAGGAAGGCAATTATGGAACTACTGAAACTACTCGGCATTGTCATCGTCATCGCTGGCTTTGCACTGAAGCTGGACTCCATTCTGGTCATTCTGGTGGCAGCCGTTGTGACTGCACTGGTTGGCGGTCTGGGCCCGGTCACCCTGCTGGAAACGCTGGGCAGCACCTTTGTGGCAAACCGCAGCATGGCCATCTTCATCATCGTGATGCTGGTCACCGGCACGCTGGAGCGCAACGGCCTGCGTGAAGCAGCCGCTGCCCTGATCGGCAAGTTCAAGGGTGCCACCTCCGGCCTGGTCATCGGCATCTACGGCGTGATGCGCTCGATCTTTGCAGCCTTCAACGTGGGCTTTGGCGGCGTGGCCGGTTTCGTGCGCCCCGTCATCATGCCCATGGCCGAAGGTGCCATTGTAGCACAGGGCTATGAGCCCAATGAGGAGCATGTCGAGGAGCTGAAGGGCATGGCTTCCGGCATGGAGAACATCACCTGGTTCTTCGGTCAGGTCCTGTTCGTGGGCGGCTCCGGCGGCCTGCTGGTGCAGAGCACTTTGGCCGGCCTGGGCATCGAGGTGGAGCTGGCCCAGCTGGCTGCCATCGAGATCCCCGTGTGCATCATTGCCACTGTGGTCGCCATCGTATTCTATGTGATCAAGGATCGCAAGATGATCCAGAAGTACTATAAGTAAGGGAGGACAGAAGAATGAGCTTTTTTATGAGTGCTGATTACAGCCTGTCCACCAAGGTGATGGAGATCATCTACTTTATCATCGGCCTGCTGTGCATCTACTGCGGTGTGAAGAACCTGAAGGATAAGGAGAACCCGGAACCCATGGGCACCTTTATCTTCTGGGCCGTGCTGGGCGTCGTGCTTGCCCTGGGCCGCTGGCTGCCCTCTCTGGTGAGCGGCATCCTGGTGGTGGTGATGTGCATCCCCGCCATCCTCAAGAAGGTCAAGAAGGGCGCTGTCTCTGCTGCCACCAAGGCCGAGACCGAGGCTACCTATGAGAAGATCGGCATGAAGATCTTTGTCCCCACCCTGAGCATCGGCATGCTGGCCGTCATCTGCGCCATCACCGGCCTGGGCATCGGCCTGTCCGCCCTGAACGGCGTGGCTCTGGGCGTTCTCGTGGCCATCATCCTGCTGATGATCATGAACCGCGACAACAAGCCCTCCACCTTCCTGAACGATTCCGAGCGCATGCTGTCCACCGTGGGCCCCCTGTCCATGCTGCCCATGCTGCTGGCCTGCCTTGGCTCCGTCTTCACCGCTGCCGGTGTCGGCGATGTGATCTCTGACCTGGTCAGCCACATCATCCCCGAGGGCAATGTGAACGCCGGTATCGTGGTGTACGCCATCGGCATGATGCTGTTCACCATGATCATGGGCAACGCCTACGCCGCCATCACCGTGATGACCGTGGGCATCGGCTACCCGTTCGTGCTGGCCCACGGCGCAAACCCGGTGGTCATCGGCATGCTGGCTTTGACCTGCGGCTTCTGCGGCACCCTGTGCACCCCCATGGCTGCAAACTTTAACACTGTGCCCGTGGCACTGCTGGATATGAAGAAGCCCATGGGCGTCATCAAGAATCAGGTTCCTGTCGCCATCATCATGATGGTGGTCCAGATCGTGATGATGATCCTCCTGAAGTAATTTTTTTGTTAGATCGAGTGATTTGATGGAACAAGCAATACAGCACGGAGCCGATGTCATTATACGGGACTGGGTCCGGCTCCGTGCAGGCGAACGCATCCTGATCGTATCCAGCCAGAAGTATGCTGTCGAGGTGGCAGCCATGCAGCAAGCCGCACAGGCGGTGGGCAGCGTGGCGGATGTGTTGATGCTGGACGACCTGCACGAGCAGGTGGGCCAGTATTTCGACGACCGCGAGGACGCCTTTGACCCCTACAACGCCGTGATCGGTGCTGCCGAGTATTCCCTCATCACCACACGGGCCGTCAAGCGGGTCATTGCCCGCCGCAACCGGTTTTTGTCGCTGCCGCTGAGCACCCGCAACGGGCAGTCCCTGCTGAGCTACGACTTCCTGAACATGAGCCTGCCCAAAAGCAGGATCATGGCCAGCATCATCATGGCCTGCTACCAGAACGCCAGCCACATCCATGTGACCACGGAGCTTGGCACGAACCTGGATTTCAACATCGAAGGGCGTGTGCCCGGCTTCTTCAACGGCTGCTGCCACGACGGCAAGGGTCTTTCCTCTGCCAGCGTGGAAGTGTATGTGGCACCGGTGGAGAGCGACACCAACGGCACCCTGATCCTGGACGGCTCCATGGGCTATATCGGCATCGTGGACAGCCCCGTGCGGGTGGAGCTGCGCGGCGGCCGCATCGTGGAGATCGAGGACAATGCCAGCGGCAGGCGGCTCAAGCAGTTTCTGGCCCGCTTCCACGACCCGGAGAACATGGTGGTGGCGGCGGAGTTCGGCATCGGGCTCAACACCCACTCCCGCTGTGCAGGCAACTGCTACATCGAGGACGAATCCACCTATGGCACCTTCCACATCGGGTTCGGGCGCAACATCGCGCTGGGCGGTGTGCAGGATGCTTCCGGCCATTACGATCTGGTCACCCACGCTCCCTGCATCTATGTGGACAACCGCATGATCATGGATCACGGACAGCTCACCGTTCTGGAGCCGTCCATTTATATCTGAGAATCGAGGCTTTTTACTATGAAGATTCTGCTCACTGGTTTCGACCCCTTTGGCGGCGAGACCGTCAACCCCGCTTTTGAGGCGGTAAAGCTGCTGCCCGACACCATCGCCGGTGCCGAGATCGTCAAGCAGGAAGTGCCCACCGAGTTCATCCGTGCCGGTGAGGTGCTGGAAGCTGCCATTCAGGCAAACCAGCCCGATGTGGTCATCTGCATCGGTCAGGCCGGCGGCCGCTCCGCCATCACCCCGGAAAAGGTGGCCATCAACCTGATGAACGGCCGCATCGCCGACAACGCCGGTTATCAGCCCATCGACGTGACCATCCAGGAGGACGGCGAGACCGCCTACTTCACTTCTCTGCCCGTGAAGGCCATGGTGCAGAACATCAAGGACGCAGGCATCCCCTCCGCCCTGTCCTACACTGCAGGCTCCTATGTGTGCAACTACCTGATGTACACCCTGCTGTACCTCATCGACAGGAAGTACCCCAACATCCGGGGCGGCTTCATCCATGTGCCTTACGCCATGGAGCAGGTGGTCAACAAGCCCCTGGGCACCCCCAGCATGGACCTGCACCAGATCGCCCGCGGCCTGGAGAAGGCCGTGGAGGCCGTTGTGAAGAACGACGCCGACCTGGCTGTGGACATGGGCACCACCCACTGAGCACCCCCGCAGAGCCCTTCAAGGCACCCGCTGTGCATCCGCATGGCGGGTGCTTTTTTGTAATGTTTCCCATGCAGAGTGCAATCGCGTGGGGCAGGCCCGATGGCTTTTGCAAGCGGCATCGCCGCCGGGGTCGCTCCGCTGGGCCAGAGGGTGAGAGGGGTGTTTCGACTCCCCCCTCTCTCCCTCTGGACACCCCTCTCCCCTGGACGGGTTGTGGCTCCCAGCGTATGCTACGGCCCTTGAGTGGGCCTTGCATCCTGCTGGCCACGGCCCCAACAACTCCTCCCTGTTTCTGCCGCAGGCAGCGGTCGTCGTCGTTGCAAGAAAGGGGCTGCTCGCCCCTTTCAGACCCCAAAGAAGTAGGCTCCACCCGAAAATACTGAAGATTCACGCCTGTTCGGCGTGAAGATCTTTTCACCGTATTTTCGGCTTCCACCGATTGGAACGCCCCTCAGTCGCTGCGCGCCAGCTCCCCGGTGAGGAGCGTTGCCGTAAAAGGCATTTGATTTGCTGCGCTTTGGCCGCAGGCCAACAGCAGCCGATGCCACTTCCCGTAACGCCCTCTCCCGTGAAAAAGCAAATCCGGCGGGGCCGCAGCCCTGCCGGATTTGCAAAATCTAAAATAATTTTTCTGCTATTTATGCCCAGAGCAACGCGGAGGGCATTCTAAATCGTTTGCCTTCCAGAGAACAGGCCACTTTCCTTAACGCCCATCCGTGAAAAAACAATCCCGGAAAATCCGCAGATTTTCCGGGATTGCATATCTTTAAAAATAATTTTCCGCTGATATTGCCAGAGCAAAGCGGAGGCAATTCCAAATCGTCCTGCTTACTCCGTGATCCGCCCTGCTGCGCTGGTCTCCAAGACCGGGTAACCGGTGCGGGTGCAGCGCACGGCACAGCGGGCGCGGCCGCCGGTGGTGCAGGTGAACAGGGTCAGGTCCCAGGCGTCCTCGTCGCTGGCCGTGATCATCTTGTCGATATCCGTGGGCTGGATGGTCTCCACGTTGGACACCTCATAGCTCCAGCGCTGGCCGTCCATGTCGGTAAAGTACACCTCGCTGCCCAGGGCCAGCCACTTGATGGGGCTGAAATGCTTGGCGTAGTTGTGGGCGCAGACCACCATGTTGTCGGCGTAGGTGGAGCCGCTGTAACGGCCCGGGGCCACTTTGAGGCCCGCATAGCTCCACTCGCTCATCACGGGCAGTTCCAGCCCGATGGACGGGATGGACAGGTAGCCGATGTAGCCCCAGCCGTCGATGTCGGTGACGGTCATCTCCTGCTCCGGGTCCAGCTCCGGCTGGACCACCGGCTCTTCGTCCTTCGTCTTGTCCTCAATGGTCTCGGTCAGGGTCTCTTCCAGCTTGCCCAGGGCGTCCTGCGAAGCCTTGTCGGCGCGGTTGGCGTCCCACTGGTTATAGCCCAGCAGGGCCAGTGCTCCCAGAATGAGCAGGATGCCCACGATCATGCAGGCGCGGCCGATCTTCTGCTTTGTGTTCATGCCAGCGTCTCCTTCCGGTCCAGCACCCAGCCGACGGCAAACAGCAGCACGCCGCTGCAGGCCATGAACGGGATGGGCCAGTTCAGCTGGCCGCTCTGGGGCAGTGCATTGCCGTCCGGGCGGCCCGGCGCCACCGGGCTGTCCGGGTTGCCGGGGGCCACGGGGTTGTCCGGGTTGCCGGGGTTCACCGGGTTATCCGGGTTGCCGGGCGACACCGGGCGGTTGGGGTCGTTGGGGTCCACCGGCATGTCCGGGTTGTCCGGCTCATCCGGGGTGCCGGGCTGGGTGGGCTTGTCCGGTTCCGAGGGCTTCTCCGGCTCGGACGGTTTGTCCGGTTCCGAAGGCTTGCTGGGAGTTTCCGGTTCGGGCGGGGTCACCTCCTGCGTGGGCGCGCCCACCTTGGGGGTGGCGTCCACGGTGTAGAGCCAGCCGCTTTCGTCCGCCATGGGCAGCGACACCAGGAAGGAATTGATGGCCTCGTAGCCCTTGGAGTTCTCGGTCTGCACCACGAGGTACAGGCCCAGCGGCAGCGCGTCAAAGGAGACGGTGCCCTGCTCGCTGATCTTATGGGTGGTGCCGACGGCGCGGGCGGGCAGCTTGGCTTCCAGCCTGGAAGCCAGCGTGCTGTCCGTCAGGTCGCCCAGCGCGATGCCGCAGCCCGTAAAGTCGGCGGTGTACACAAAGTGCAGGTCGCCGTTGGTGCGGGCCACGTCCGCCACCTTGTACACGGTGAGTGCGCCGCCCCGCAGGGGGACGTCGTTCTGGTGGTCGTACAGGGTCACGTCCATGCTGCCGGTGCGGCTCAGGTCGATGTTGGCGCTGGCCGCGGGGGCTGCCAGCGCGGGCAGTGCACAGCACACGGCCATGCACAGCGCCAGCAGAAGAGCGGCAAACCGGTTGTTTTTGTTTTGTTTCATGGCTGCTCACTCCTCCTCGTTCTGTTTCCGTTTGCGGACCAGCAGCAGGGCTGCTGCAGCGGCCAGTGCGCCGCCCAGCACCCCGAAGGGTGCCGTGCCCATGCCGCCGGTGGACGGCAGCTCGTAGCCGGTGTAAACGTAGTTCTGCACCGTGATATTGCCGGTCTGCACGCCGTTGTTGTCAATGTACACGTTCCAGTTGCCGGTGGTCTCTTCCTTCACCAGGTAGTGGTACGCATTGCCGTTCTCGTCCGTCAGGGGCAGTTCCTCGCCGGACCAGGTCTTAGTCCAGTTGTTGTCTGCGGTCAGGTCGGCTTCGGCAAAAAACGTTTCGTCCTTGTCATTGTCGGTGTACCGCCACACCTTGATGTGGATGCTGTTCACCGCCGGTTCCACCGGCTTTTTGGTATCCTGGTCCAGCCAGAGCTTGCTGACGGTCAGGTTGCTGTACACGTTGCTGTATTCGGCGGTCGTGGTGCCGGCATCGCTGCCCACCTGCACATTGCGGTTCAGGTCCACCGTCTCACCGTCCACAGTCAGGGTCGTGGTGCCATCGGCCTGGCCGGTCGCCTTTGCAAAGGCCTGCTGCTCGTTCTCCGCGCTGGCGTTCTTGCGGAACAGCAGGTAGTGCGGGGTGGCATCCAGCTGATAGTCCGTGGGTGCTTTGGTCTCCACGAGCTTATACAGCACGTCCGGTTTCAGGCAGCTTGCAGTCTCACTAGCCAGCACAGCCAGACTGGCCTGACCGTTTTCGTCCGTGGTCAGGGTGCCAGTGCCGTTGCCTGCCCACTTCGTCCACCCTTCAATCGCTTTGTCGTACTGGTAAATGGTGAACTCCGCGCCCTTCAGCGACACGCCGGAGTAGCTGTCCTTCTTGCGCAGCACGAACTGTGCGGTGGTGGCCGTTGCATCCGCCTTGACCTGGTAGGTGATGCCGCTGTCGCTGGATTTGCTGCCGTTGCTCAGGGTCACGGTGTTGCTCACCTGGTAGCTGGCGGCAGCGCTGCCATCCTTCACATTGCAGTCATACACAAGGATCAGGGCCGCCATATTGGGGATCTCCATATGGAGCCAGCCGTTCTTGTCCGCTTCCAGGATGCGGTACATGTTGCGCGGCACCTCTTTGCCGGTGGTCACGCCGACTGTTTCGTCGTAATCGTAAAAATACAACTTGACCGAGTTGACATCGCCGGTGGCGATGGCACCATTGGTGGTGCTGATGTTATCCCACAGCTCGATTTTCTCCGCTCTGGTCTGCCCGGCCGACAGATCCTCGTGGGCCGGGTTGATGACCACCTGATAGTGCAGCTTCCGGTCGTTGCCGGTGTCCTGCCAGCCGGTCTTTTTCACCTGCTCCACATCGCGGGTGACGGTGGTGGTGGTGGTCTCGGTCCGCTCGCCCCAGGTGGCGGTGTTGGTGTAGATCAGCTTGCCCACCGAGGGGTTCTTCCACGCAAACTGCGTATCTGTTCCCACATCCACCTCGTACCGGATGCGGATGCGGTGCGGCTTGTTGGCACCCGGGTTATAGTCCTTGATATTGACGGTAAGCTGCCGCGTGGCCGGGTCATAGGCTGCCGTGGCCTTGGCCGTGGTCAGCTTATCAGGCTTTACAAAGGCGTCCTCGTCCAGCGAGATCTCCACACTGCTGGTCTTGAAGTCCACATTTTCCGGCAGGATATCGGTGACTTCGATGGCCTCCGCATCGTCCTGATCGGTCTGCAGTACCAGCTGGTAGCGCAGCTTGTGGCCGCCGAGGTCGTTCTTTTCAAAGGTGTTGCTGCCGGTCAGATAACCGGTCTCGTCGCCGCTGCTCGTTGCAGCCACGCCCTTTTCAAACTTCTTGTAGCTGCGGTAGGTATCGGTGTCCGAGGCCTTGCCGCTCACGCCTTGGATATGGATGGTGTTCTTATAGGTCCACACCTCACCGGTGGGCACGTCGTCGCGCTCCTCGTGGGTGGGGATGCCGGTCACCGAGATGCTGCGCACGGGGTTCTGGTCGTCCCCGGCTTTCACATGGATGGTAAAGCTGCGCACACGGATGGACGAGTTACCTGCGTTTACCTGTGTTGTGCCGTCTCTGTCGGCGTAGTAGGTCATCTCGATGGTGTTGCCCGCCTCGACAGCCTGCGCATAGGTCAGCTTTGTGTTGTCGTGCATGGTCAGGGTCAGATTGGCCTTGATGGCGTCATCCAGCTCTTTTGCAATGGCATAGTGGGTGTCCTTTTTTTCCTCTCCTTGGTCGTTCTTAGCGTCGGCCAGCACATCCCACAGGGTAAACTCCGCTTCACCGGCCTTGTTGGTGGCCGAGAGGTTCCAGGTGGGCGTCTCGCCCCTGGTGGCAATGGATTTGCTCAGGCTCCAATCGCCCTTCCCGATGTTCACAGTATCCGAGGCCTCAAAGGTATGGTTGCTCTTGGTCAGGATCTGTGCCGTGTTGGTCACCGAGCCGCCGCCGATGGGGGTGGTGGTCTCAAAGGTGATCTTCAGCTCTGTTCCATCATAACCCGCCGGGATGGTATAGCCGTTTTTCTGGAATTCCTCTGCCGATATCGTATCGTTGCCTACCTTTACATCCCCTACGATTTTCACACCGTCTGGCAAGTCATCTGTGATCTTGCAGCCCTGCAGGAGATAGGACCCCAGGAAAGAATGGGGTACCTTTACAGTGATCGTCCACTGGATGCGGCCTGTTTTGGGGTCGTACTGGCCCTTCTTCTCAATGCGAGAGGTTTTACATGTGTACCATGCGTCAACCGCATCTTTTACATTGCGCCCTGCCTCGGCTTTCGCCGTGTTGTTGATGATAGCGACGCCGTTGGGCATCTTGTCAAAGTCCGCATAGTTCCGCTGAACGTCGTAGTTCCAGATGTACTTCTCTCCGGCCTCCAATGCAGGCAGCGGAGCAAGGACCACCTGGGGGTTGCCGTTGCCGTCGGTTTTCAGCTCATACAAAGGGAAGGAAATCTCTGTTTCTTTGCCCGAGGCATCCACCTTGCAGAGTTTAAAGCTATTTGTCAGGTATGTGCCGCCCTTCAGGTAGTCGCTACGGTTTTCGCCATTCCTATTCGTGTTCAGGGTATCCGTAAGGATCACCGGGTCTTTGGTGCCGTTGGTGGTCTCCACCGTCACCTTGTAATTATTTACAAAGGTGCCGTCCTTACGGTCCGTAATCAGCGGAGACCCACTCCCTTTGCTGATCTTTATATCTGCCGTTTTCTTCTTGATGGTCAGGATGCAGTCGTCCTTGAATTTGATCTCCTTCTCGTCCTCAAAGTTGTCGGCGCTCGCCGTAACGGCGGCCTTGAAGGTACCGGTGAATGGCAGGCCGCCCTTGTCGTCGGTGCCGATGAACTTTTCGTCCGTAAAGGTCAGGGTCACAGTGCCGTCGGTGTCAACGGTAAAGCTGCCCACGACCTTTGCATTGCCGGCCTTGTCCTTGTCGGACTCATCCACGATGTTGCCCGTCGTCACATCCGGCATAGGCAGGCCTTTGGGCAGCTGGTAGGTCAGGGTATTGTTGGTGGGCGTCAGCACACCGGCATTCACGGTATACTTCAGGTTCACGCGGACGTGGGTGCCGCTGTCCACGGTCACGCTGCCCGCGCCGATAGACGTCCATGTTTTCCCGTCGGTCGTCTTTTCATAATTGACATCCGTGATCCAGGTGTTCAGATCATGGTCGTCCCCGGCAGCCAGCAGGGCGATGCCGCAGGGGTCGGCGTCACCCACCCAGTCCACGGTAGCCCCAAAGCCATCCTCATCTTCCAGCAGTGCATAGCTGCCGTCCAGCTCCTCCTGGGAGCCTGCCGGGTCCTCCGGGGCCGCAGCGGTGGTCTCGGCGGCATAGGCGCCGGTCACCGAGATGACACTGGTCACGTCGGACATGGCAACGGGCACCTCGGCCACCTTGCCGTCCACGTTGCCGGAGATCACGGTCAGGGTCCCGGCGTCGGGGTCCACGGCGGACACGACGCCCACCGTCTCGGTGGTCACGGTGCGGGTGTCCACCTGCGGCTCGGAAGCCGTGAGCTGGGCGGCGGTGTCGGGGTCCTCGTCCAGGTCCAGCAGGGCGATGCCATAGGAGCTCTCGTCCACGGCCACCTGCTCGGTGGTGAGGGTGTTGTAGATGACGATATCGCCGGGCCTTGCGGTGGAGCCGTCGGCGTCGGTGAGCCACTGGGAGCCGCGCAGGTCACTGTGCAGGGCCATCACGCCTGCACGCTGGGGCACCACCGTCTGGGGCACACCCGCAAAGTGCAGGCAGTAGGACAGGAACATCACGTCCCAGGCGCCGTAGGGGTTGCCGTACCAGGCACCATAGCGGGAGTAGCCGCGCAGCACCTGCTGGTCCTCCACATCCAGCTTGAAGTTCTTGTCGCTCTGCTGGTAGTCCAGCTGGGACTTTGCCACGGTGAGCAGGTCCTCGGCCCAGTTGCCGTTCAGGGCCACGTTGGCCGCGGCCTGCCATTCCTCGGCAGTCTCCACATCGGCCTGGGTATCGGCCAGGCACTCCACGGTGTGGTGGTGCTCCGGGATGGTGCACACCAGCTCCTCGGTGTAGCAGGCGTCGGTGTGATGATGCAGCACCGGCTCGTCCGGGGTGGTCTCGGCCGGCTCAGTGGGCAGGTCCACCACGGGGCGGCTGGCAGGCATTTCCTGATAGGCGGGGTTGGGCTCCTCCACCAGTTCGCCCTCGTCCAGGCCGCACACCAGCTCATACTCGGTGGTGTAGCAGCTGTCGTCGTGGATATGCTCGAACTCGCCGCAGATGAGCGCACCGTACTCGTCAAAGCAGTCGTCGGTGTGCTCGTGCTCTTCCTGATAGCAGGTCAGCACCCGGTGCTCCTCGTAGCAGGCATCGGTGTGCTCATGGGGCACCCAGATGGTCTCCGGCTCGGTCTGCACCGGCTCTTCCGGCTCTTCCGGCTCGGCCGCGCTGTAGGCGGACACCGGATCGGCGCTGCTGTCCGAAGAGGTGACGGGCGTTTCCGGTTCGCCCTCCTCGTAACCGCAGGTGAGCACTTTTTCGTAGCAGGCCGCCGTGTGCTGGTGCTCCTCGTAGCCGCAATGGTAGTCGGCAGTCATGGAGATGCCCACCCCATGGAGCTGCCAGTTGACGAACAGGGTGGTGAGCAGGGCCAGCACCAGCATCATGGCCACATAGCGCCGGGCCTGTACATGCTGCCTGCGGAACCGCTCGATCAACCCGTTGATGATATCCTTCATAGTAAACACGTCCTCTTGGTTCGCTCTGTGCCCTGGCAGCCGCACACCGCTGCAGGCCCACAGAAGGGTCCGTTTATCATCTGTGCAACAAAAGCGTCACAAAATTTGTTCGATACATTGTAATTATACCATTTTAAGGCGTTCATTTCAACTCAGGGGCGTGCTTCTCCGGCAAAAGAGTGCACACGATGCGCACCATGCAAGGGGTCAGGGGCAGCCACAGCACCGTGCAGCCCAGATTGAACAGGGTGTGGGCGTTGGCGATCTGCCGGGCCAGCACGGCGCTCTCCGGCCCGTGGGGCGAGACCAGCCGCACCAGCGCGGTGAACTGGGGCAGCAGCAGCCAGCACACCGCCGCCCCGGACAGGTTGAACAGGGCGTGGGCCGCCGCCAGACGCTTGGCGTCCCGGCTCTGCCCCACCGATGCCAGCACCGCCGTGACGGTGGTGCCGATGTTGTCCCCCAACAGCACCGGGATGGCTCCCGCAAGGCCCAGCAGGCACCCGCCGTCCGGCCCGGGGCGGGCGGCTACCTGCTGCAGCACCGCAATGGTGGCGGAGCTGCTCTGCACGGCAAGGGTCATGCCCAGCCCTGCCAGCAGGCCCAGGCCGGGGCGGTGCCGCACCTGGGCCATCCACTGCCGGAACACCGGCCCCGCTGCCAACGGCTCCATGGCCTCGGCCATGACCGCGATGCCCTCAAACAGCAGGCCGAACGCAAACAACGCCTGCCCGGCTGCGTGCAGACGCCCGCGCCCCGCGAACCAGAGCAGCAGCCCCGCCACCAGCAGCAGATACCGGGCATCCTCCAGCCGGAAGGCCAGCAATTGCGCGGTGACCGTGGTGCCGATGTTGGCTCCGAACACCACCGGCACGGCCCGCTGCAGGGTCAGCAGCCCGGCCCCCACAAGGCCCAGCACCAGCACCGTGACCGCCGAGCTGCTCTGCACCACCGCCGTGACCGCCGCCCCCGTGAGCACCCCGGCCAGCGGGTGGGCCGTGAGCCGGGCAAGGGCCTGCCGCAGGGTGTCCCCCGCCGCCTGCTGCAAAGCGTCCGTGAGGGTGTCCATACTGTATAAGAAAAGTGCCGCCCCGCCGAACAATTGCAGGATCATCCACAAACGCTGTTCCATGCCCGATGCCCCCTTTGCTTTATGTGTATGCGGGACACAAACGTTTGTGAACTTTTGTGAAACAATCCCTGCAGGGGGTTGCAATCCGGCCTGCAAAAGCCTATTATTATCAAGCGTTAACAGTTAACAGCTGTTAAGCAATTTTTGAGAGGAGGGATCGCGTGTCTGAGGAATCCACGTTGAGTTTCCGTGGGCTTTGCCGCTACATCCACCGGCTGAGCAAAGCATCCAAGGCCGGCATGAAGGCCGCTCTGGCCGACTGCCCCAAGTGCCACTTCCCCATGCTGGAAGGGCTGCTGGGCTGCATTCGGCTCCATGGACAGGACGGTGCCGTTTATATCTCCGACCTTGTTCAGGAGCTTCATCAACCGCTTCCTGCCATTTCCCGCACGGTGCGGCAGATGGAGCAGGACGGCCTTGTGGAACGCTTTGCCGACCCTGCCGACCGCCGCAAGACGCTGGTGCGTTTCACGCCCAAGGGATACGAGGCCTGCCGACAGTGCGAGGCTGCTCTTGGGGACTACTTTTCCAGTGTCATGGCCCGGCTGGAGCCGGAACAGCTGGCCCAGATGGAAGCGCTGCGCGGCGCGCTGATGGAAGCCATTCTTGCGGAAAATGCTGCGCGTACCACCAAACCGAAGGGAGAACCAAACCATGACAAAGATCTTTAAGCAGCTGGCCCGTCACTGGGCCGTCTGCCTCGTGGTGTTCGCACTGCTGTTCGTGCAGGCGTACTGCGATCTGTCGCTGCCGGACTACACCAGCAAGATCGTGGACACCGGCATCCAGCAGGGCGGCATCGAAAGCCCCCTGCCCGACACAGTGCGCCAGAGCACGCTGGATGCCCTCTCGCTGCTGATGCGCGAGGAGGACGCCGCTGCCTTCCAGAACGCCTACACCGCCGACGGCGATGTGCTGCGCCTGCGCACCGACCTGACCGCCGACGAGCGCACTGCGCTGGAAGATGCTGTGACCACGCCGGATATCGTGCTGTATCTGGCGGCCGCCCAGGCAGCCAACACCCCCGCCGGGCAGACCGGCATGGGCATGACCGGCCTTGCGGACCTGCAGGCCTCCGGTGCCGACCGCAATCCCGACACGGCAACCGAGACTGTGGCCCCCACGGCGGAGGACCTGGACACCGTGTGCGGCCAGTTTGCCGCCATGAGCCAGATGCCCGGCTTCAGCCGCGACGCCGTGCAGCAGCAGCTGACCGGTGCCATCGGCCAGCTGGACGACACCGTAGTGGAGAACCTGAAGAGCCAGGCTCTGCTGCTGGTGGGGCTGGAATACGAGGCCCAGGGCATTGCCCACGATGTGCAGATGCACTATTTATATAAGGTAGGCGGCCAGATGCTGGCCCTGACCCTGCTGATGGTGGCCGTGTCCATTGCGGTGGGCTTCCTGGCCTCCCGGGTGTCCGCCGCCATCGGCCGCGACCTGCGCCGCGAGACCTTCTCCAGCGTCATCCACTTCTCTCATGCGGAGATCGAGAACTTCTCTACCGCGTCCCTCATCACCCGCACCACCAACGACATCCAGCAGGTGCAGTTCGTCTGCGTCATGCTGCTGCGCATGGTGGCCTATGCGCCCATTCTGGGCATCGGCGGTGTGCTGCACGTCATCGGCAGCTCTTCGGGCCTTTCCTGGATCGTGGTGCTGGACGTGGCTTTGCTGCTGCTGCTCATCCTCTTCCTGATGAACATGGCCATGCCCAAGTTCAAGATCATGCAGACGCTGGTGGACCGGCTGAACCTCGTCAGCCGCGAGGTCCTGACCGGCATCATGCCGGTGCGTGCCTTCAGCCGCGAACAGTTTGAGGAACAGCGCTTCGACAAGGCCAACAAGGACCTGATGGGCACCCAGCTGTTCACCAACCGCGCCATGGTGGCCATGATGCCCTTTATGACCCTGATCATGAACGGCACCAGCCTGCTCATCGTGTGGTTCGGCGGCAAAGCCATGGACAACGGCACCATGCAGGTGGGCGAGATGATCGCCTTCATCACCTACACCATGCAGATCGTCATGTCCTTCCTGATGCTGGCCATGGTGGCCGTCATGCTGCCCCGTGCCGGTGTGGCCGCAGACCGCATCGACGAGGTCATCCGCACCAAGGCCACCATCCACGACCCGGACGAAGCCGACGCCAAGGCCGCAAAGGAGCACAAGAACTGGCAGGGCGTGGTGGAGTTCCACGACGTGAGCTTCCGCTTCCCCGGTGCCGACAGCGACGCACTGGAGCACATCAGCTTTACCGCAAAGCCCGGCGAGACCACTGCCATCATCGGCTCCACCGGCTGCGGCAAGAGCACCCTGCTCAACCTGATCCCCCGCTTCTACGACGTGACCGGCGGCAGCGTGACCGTGGACGGCATCGACGTGCGCCAGATGCCCCAGGCACAGCTGCACGACCTGCTGGGCTATGTGCCCCAGAAGGGTGTGCTGTTCAGCGGCACCATCGACAGCAACCTGAAGTTCGGCGGGGACCACATCACCGACGCCGCCGTGAAAAAGGCCGCTGCCATCGCACAGGCCACCGAGTTCATCGACGCAAAGCCGGAGGGCTACGCAAGCCCCATCGCACAGGGCGGTTCCAACGTGTCCGGCGGCCAGAAACAGCGCCTGTCCATCGCCCGTGCCATTGCCAAGGACCCCAAAATTTATCTGTTCGACGACAGTTTCTCGGCTCTGGACTTCAAGACCGACGTGGCCCTGCGCCGCGCCCTGAAGGCCCAGACCGACAACGCCACCGTCCTCATCGTGGCACAGCGCATCTCCACCGTGCTGCACGCAAACCAGATCCTGGTGCTGGACGAGGGCCGTCTGGTGGGCAAGGGCACCCATGCCCAGCTCATGGCCAGCTGCCCGGAGTATCAGGAGATCGCCCGCAGCCAGCTGAGCCAGAAGGAACTGGACCTTGAACCACTGAATACGGAAAAGGAGGGTGTGTGATATGCCAAGACCCGGACGCATGACCACCGAGCGCGCCAAGGACTTCAAGGGCACGCTGCGGCAGCTCCTCCAGACCATGAGCCACTACAAACTGCCGCTCATCACGGCCATTGTCTTTGCCATTCTGTCCACCATTTTTAATATTGCCGGCCCCAAGGTGCTGGCCAAAGCCACCACGGCCCTTGCCACCGGCTGGATCGCCAAGCTGCGGGGCACCGGCAGCATCGACTTTGTGTATATCGGCCGGGTGCTGCTGTTTTTGCTGGGCATGTACCTGCTGAGCAGCGCCTTCAGCTTTATCCAGGGCTGGCTGATGACCGGTCTTTCCCAGAAAGTCTGCTACGACTTCCGCCGCCAGATCAGCCAGAAGATCAACCGCCTGCCCCTGGCCTACTTTGAAAAGCGCACCGTGGGCGAGGTGCTGTCCCGCATCACCAACGATGTGGACACCCTGGGCCAGAGCCTGAACCAGAGCATCACCCAGCTCATCACCAGCGTGACCACCATGATCGGCGTGCTGATCATGATGCTGTCCATCAGCCCCCGCATGACCCTGATTGCCCTGCTGATCCTGCCGGTGTCGCTGGCACTGGTGCTGCTGGTGGTCAGGTTCAGCCAGAAGTACTTCAAGGCCCAGCAGGCCACCCTGGGCGTGGTGAACGGCCAGGTAGAGGAGGTCTATGCCGGCCACAACGTGGTCAAGGCCTTCAACCGCGAGGCCGTGGTGCTGAACGACTTCAACGCCGCCAACGACAAGCTGTACGAATCCGCCTGGAAGAGCCAGTTCCTCTCCGGCCTGATGATGCCCATCATGAACTTTGTGGGCAACCTGGGCTATGTGGCGGTGGCCATCGTGGGCAGCATCTTTGCCGCCAACGGTACCATCACCATCGGCGACATCCAGGCCTTCATCCAGTACGTCAAGAACTTCACCCAGCCCATCCAGCAGCTGTCGCAGGTGTCCAACATGCTGCAGAGCATGGCCGCTGCCGCCGAGCGGGTGTTCGAGTTCCTGAACGAGCCGGAAGAGGACCAGACCGCCGACCCGGCCCGCCGGGCAGACCCCGCCTCCATCGACGGTCAGGTGACCTTCGACCATGTGCGCTTTGGCTACACCCCGGACAAGACCATCATCCACGACTTCAGCTGTACGGTGAAGCCCGGCCAGAAGGTGGCCATCGTCGGCCCCACCGGCGCGGGCAAGACCACCATGGTCAAGCTGCTCATGCGCTTCTACGATGTGGACGCCGGTGCCATCACTCTGAACGGCCACGATGTACGGGACTTTGACCGCAGTGCCCTGCGCGAGGGCTTCGGCATGGTGCTGCAGGACACCTGGCTGTTCAAGGGCACCATCATGGAGAACATCCGCTACGGCCGTCTGGACGCCACCGACGAGGAGGTCATTGCCGCCGCCAAGGCTGCCAACGCCGACCACTTCATCCGCACCCTGCCCGGCGGCTACCAGATGGAGCTGAACGAGGACGCCTCCAACGTCAGTCAGGGACAAAAGCAGCTGCTCACCATCGCCCGCACCATTCTGGCAGATAACCGCATCCTGATTTTGGACGAGGCCACCAGCAGTGTGGATACCCGCACCGAGCAGCGCATCCAGACCGCCATGGACCGCCTGATGGAGGGCCGCACCAGCTTTGTCATCGCCCACCGCCTGTCCACCATCAAGGACGCCGACCTCATCCTTGTGATGCGGGACGGCGACATCGTGGAGCAGGGCACCCACGACCAGCTGCTGGACGCCGGCGGCTTCTACGCCGACCTGTACAACAGCCAGTTCGAGGACGTGGTGGAGTAACACGAACGATTTGAAATGCCCTCCGCGTTGCTCTGGCAAAACGAGTTGCGGCACCCAGCGTCCATTTCGTGCCTTGAGCGGCACTCATGTCCTGCTGGCCGCTGCCCCAACAACTCCTTCCTGTTTCTGCCGCAGGCAGCGGTCGTCGTTGTTGCAGCGGAAATATTATTTTAGATTTTGCAAATCCGGCAGGGCTGCGGCCCCGCCGGATTTGCCTTTTCACGGGAAGGGTCGTTCCGGGCAGCGGCATCGTGGCTGCTGTTGGCCTGCGGCCAAAACGCAGCGAGAACAGGTGCTTTTACGGGATGAACCCTCTCAGGCAAAGCCGCAAGGCTTTGACTGAGAGGGTTCATCCCTCCACCGGTTCCAGCTTCATGCCGAACAATTTTTCAGAGAGCAGGGGCAGCAGGTGCTGTAACTGACGCACATATTCTTCCACCACCGGATCAGGCTCCGCTTTTGTAACGATACCAAACCGCATTCCCTTGTTCCAATCCAGAACAAACACCTGCTCAAGATTCGGTCTGCGGTAGTACACCGCCGGGGTCAGCATCAGGCTTGGCAGCTTATACTGCACACTTTTTACGCCGCGGATGATCTCTGCCCGCCGCCTCGAAGCCTCGTGCAGCAATGCCGTCTCGTACAGTGATTGCTCCGGTGTTCCGGCAAACATCCACCGATATTTTACCGCCTGCTCCAATGGAATGTGTCCGCGGGGCACCTCTGGCGGCGTATGGAACGGGATGCCGATCTCCGGCATATAAACTGCCGGGTAAAAATGCAGACCTCCTGCTGCGATCTCCGCACACTCGATCTGCAGCGAAAGATCAATCTCACCGTTTAGCAGTGCACGCCCGATATCCTTTCGGTTGGCACAGCTGTACATCAAGGGGGAAAAGCGGGTGCTCAGCTCTTCTGTGGCGGCAAACAGATCAAATCCCAGCATCTGCAGCGGCATATTCTGATGCCCGATCAGCAGATGCCGTTTGGGCGGGTTTGCATTCCGTTCCGCTGCCTGTGCACAGTTTACTGCATCATCGTACAATTCCAGCAGTTGCTTTGCCTTTGGATAAAATTCCCATCCTGCCGGAGTCAGCACCACCCGGCGCTGCGCGTGCTGAAACAGCTGGACTTTCAGCTGTGCCTCCAACACGCGGATCTGCTGAGACAGCGCAGATTGTGACAAAAACAGCGCATCTGCCGCCTCCGAAAAACTATCCAGTTCCACGATTCTCACAAATCCCTGCAATGCCTTCAAGCTCATGGTGTTGCTCCTTTTGCAATAAATAAGTTTTGCTTCATTATAATATAATTTATTTGAATTGTAAAATCCCTCCGTCATCGCTATAATTGTTAAAGATTACGCAATCCTTGTGCATTGCGGAAGGACAAAGAAGAATTCAAACAATGAAGAGAAAGAGAGCATCCCTATGAACAAGATCTCCCGCAAAGGCTTTCTGAAGATCGCCGCTGCCGCCGCCATGAGCGGTGTCACCGCCGGTGCTCTGGCTGCCTGCAATGCAGCCTCCGGCTCCACCTCCACCGCTGCTTCCGGCAGCGCTGCCGCTTCCGGTGCAACCGGCACCTACATCCCCGGCACCTATGAGGGCACTGCCGAGGGCATCTCCTCCACCGTCAAGGTCACCATGACCTTCTCCGACAGCGCCGTTACCGATGTGGTAGTGGACACCTCCGGCGAGACCGCTTCCTACGGCGCTGCCGCTGCCGATGAGCTGCGCAAGCAGCTGATGGCTGCCGGTTCTGCCGAGATCGACGGTGTTTCCGGCTCTACCGTCACCTCCAATGCCGTGATGAAGGCTGCCAAGAGCTGCTACGCACAGGCCAAGGGCGAGGCTGTGGTTGCGAGCGTGCAGCTGCCCACCGGCGACGAGAACGACTGGCTGGGCACCGAGCCCGACATCGACGAGGCTGCCATCACCGAGACATGGGATACCGATATCGTCATCGTGGGCGCAGGCAACGGTGGTATGTGCGCAGCCGCTTATGCTGCACAGAACGGGCTGGATTTCCGCATCATCGAGCAGAATTCTTCCGTCATGGAGACCCGTCACTGGTATGGCACCATTGATAGCAGCGAAGCACAGAAAAAAGGGATCGCTCCGGTTGACCGCGCCGAGCTGCTGAGCGAGATCTCCCGTTCTATGGGCGGTCGCTGCGACCAGCGCGTGGTCAAGACCTGGATCAACGAATCCGCTGCCATGCATGATTTTGTTTCCGGCATCCTGGAAAACGAACCTTATAACTATGTGTGCAACCTGACCTCCGGCGATGAAGCCAAGTGGCCGGATGACACGCAGGTGAGCCAGAGCAAGCTGATGTTCCCTGTGCAGCAGGTCGATTACAGCAGCGCCGAAAAGCCCCGCAATGTGGTGTTCCAGGAGTACATTGAAAGCAAAGGCTACAGCATCGACTTTAACACCGGCCTTGCCAAGCTGGAAAAGGATGCCGACGGCCGCATCACCGGCGTGATCGCCCAGAGTACCGAAGATGACCACTTTATCCGCATCAACGCAGCCAAGGGCGTGCTGCTGGCTTGCGGCGGCTATGCCGGCAACCCCTACATGATGGAGCAGCTGGACCCGCTGGGCACCAGTGTGACCACTGCCTGCTCCTATACGCCTGCCGACAAGGGTTACGGCATCCGTGCCGCGATCTGGGCAGGTGCACATCTGGATGCAGAATCCGCTCCCGTTCTGTTCGACCGTGGTCTGGTGGCACCCGGTGTGGATGCCGGCTATGTGGTCAGCGAGAACGCCTTTGGCGGCAAGGCTTTCCCCGGCACTGTGGGGCAGTATAATCCCGGCAGCCAGCCGTTCCTGAAAGTCAACCGCCATGGCGAGCGCTTTATGAATGAGAGCCAGGAGTACGACAACGCTTCTCACGCTTCCTTCCAGCAGCCGGGTCATGTTTATGCCATGATCCACGATGCAAACTTCCGCAGCGACGTAGATCGCTTCCACACCATCGGTTGCTCTGCACTGACCCGCTATATCCCCGGCATGATGGAAGGTCAGCTGGAGCAGTACGAGGGCGAGGGCCTGATCATGAAGGCGGACACCATTGAAGAGCTTGCCGACAAGATGGGCTTTACCGGTGCCGACAAGGACAACTTTGTAGCCACCGTTGCCCGCTACAACGAGCTGTACGACAAGCAGAACGACGAGGACTTCGGCAAGCCTGCAAGCCGCCTGAGCGCCATCCGCACCGCTCCCTTCTACGGCTGCTGGCTGGGTGCCTCTCTGCTGTGCAGTATGCAGGGCATCTCCATCACCGAGAACTGCCAGGCCAAGGACAGCAACAATGAGCCGATCCCCGGTCTGTATATCACCGGTGATATGTCCGGCAGCTTCTTCCAGAACAACTATCCCTGCGTCATGGGCGGTACTGCCTGCGGTCGTACCCTGACCTTTGCCATTAAATCCATCAAGCAGATGGCAGGCTTGGAGAACGCCTGATAAGGCGCAGTTCTCCCGCATAGATCCAACATTTCTTCTTTTCTTCTTTTTCATGGGAAGAGGGGCGGTCCCGGTCGGGGCTGCCCCTCTTTGCTGTTTTGCCCCGCACACCCCCTACACAAATGCCCGCGATTGTGCTATGATAGGGCTGAGCAGCCGGTTTGCTGCAAGCAACCGGCAAAGCATCGAGGTGTATTGTACAATGTCTGAACTTCTTGAGACGCTGCGGCAGGAGGGCGTGGACCCGGCCCTGCTTTCTGCGGTAGAGGAATACCGTGCCGCCCATCCGCTGGACGCTGCGCTGCGGCCCCGCATCCCGGCCCCGGCCTTTACCTACTACGGCAAAGAGGTGTGGGAGCAGGCGCTGGCCGCCCTGCTCTGCGGCGAAAACCTGCTGCTGGCGGGCGGCAAGGCCACCGGCAAGAACGTGCTGGCCGAGAACCTCTCCGCCGCCTTCGGCCGCCCCGCGTGGGACATCTCGTTCCATGTGAACATGGACGCGGCCTCCCTCATCGGCATGGACACCTTTGTCGACGGACGGGTGGAGTTCCGCCCCGGACCGGTGTACCGCTGCGCCCAGTGCGGCGGCTTCGGCGTGCTGGACGAGATCAACATGGCCAAGAACGAGGCGCTGGCCGTGCTGCACGCCGTGCTGGACTTCCGCCGCGCCATTGACGTGCCCGGCTACGACCGCATCCCGCTGGCCGAGGAGACCCGCTTCATCGCCACCATGAACTACGGCTACGCCGGTACCCGGGAGCTGAACGAGGCCCTCACCTCCCGCTTCGTGGTCATCCAGATGCCCACCATCACCCAGGACAACCTGGAAAAGCTGCTGCGGGCACAGTTCCCGGATCTTGCTGCGAAGTACGCCCACCAGTTCGCCCTGCTGTTCCTCGACTTGCAGAAAAAGTGCGACAGTGCGGAAATTTCCACCAAGGCGCTGGATCTGCGCGGCATGCTGGACGCGCTGCGCCTGATCCGCCGCGGCATCCCCGCAGGGGCCGCGCTGGACATGGGCATCACCAACAAGGCCTTTGACAGCTACGAGCAGGGCCTGATCCGCGACGTGATCGCGGCCCGCATCCCGGCCAAACTGGATGCGGCCAAGCTGTTTGCCTGATGGAAGCCCAGAGCTACACCGCACAGGAGCGGCGGGCGGCCAATCAGGTCTGGGCGGCTGCGGGCGCCTATGGCTTTGAGCCGCTGTTTCTGGCCCACAACACCGACGGCACGGTGGATTTTTACATGAACACCATCGTGGGCCTTGTGCACAAATATTACGGTGACAAGTTGATAAACAGCATCTTCGACCGCTGGGCGGGCGATCTGCGGCAGGCCATGCTGGACGATCTGGCGTGGCTCTACCTCGAAAACGCGGCCTACCGGCTGGAGCTGCCCCACCGCCCGGTGCTGGAAGCGCTGCGCGATTCTCACGCCGACTACTTTTTTGCCATCCAGTACAAACTTTCCCGGCAGGAGTGGATGGCCAGGAACCAGCTGGTGTACACCATGCAGGCGGCCCGCTGGCGCAGCGTACTGGGGCGCAATCTGCCCGTGATGACCCCTTACGAGAGCGGGTTGTTCCGGGCGCTGGCCCCGGACACCGCCCCGCAGCCGGACCAATTGCAGGACGCCCTGCTGGCCGTGTATGCAAAGTTTGACCTCTTCGACGGCACCGTGCATCCGAAAGCGGCGCTGCACCTGCATCTGGACGGCCTGCTGGCCACCCTTGCCACCAAGGCCCTGCCCACCCAGATGATCAAGACCGACCGAGTGACCGTGGAGCACTCCAACGCCGTGGACGCCGCCGGCAGCGGCCCCAGCGTGGACAAACGGCAGGCCCACATCACCCTGAAGCAGAACGCCGCGCAGGACCGCGCCTACATCGAGAGCTGCTTCGGCCGCTCCCTCTACCCGCCGGAGCGGCTGCGCAAGGCCGAACAGGAGCTGTGCACCGGGGTGCATCTGGGGTGCCATTTGTGGTTCAGCGCGGGCGTGCCCAGCCCGGAACAGGCCCCCACCCCGGAGGCCCGGCATCTGGCCGAACAGGCCGAGCTGCAGGCCGACCGCAACCGCGCCTACTACGCCAAAAATCAGGAGCTGCACCGCAGCGTGGTGCTGCGGCTCACCGAGCAGATCCGCAACTGCATCCTGGTGCATCAACAGCCCAACGCGCGGGTGGCCCGCAGCGGCAATGTGGACCCCGGGCGGGTGTGGCGCGCCCCGCTTTTGAACGATGACCGGGTGTTTTTGTGCGCCGAAGAGGAAAATCACCCCGCCTTTACGGTGGACCTGCTGCTGGACGCTTCCGCCTCCCGCCTGCACTGTCAGGAGGTCATCGCGGCGCAGGGGTCCATCCTGGCCGAGAGCCTGGCCAACTGCGGCATCCCGGTGCGGGTGAGTGCCTTCAGCAGCCTGCGGGGCTACACCGTGCTGCGGGTGCTCAAGGACTTTGCCGACAAGAACCGCCAGAACATCAACCGCTATTTCGCCTCCGGCTGGAACCGCGACGGCCTGGCCCTGCTGGCGGCGGGCGATCTGCTGGACTTTGCCCCCGGCCCCGCCCCGCGGCACCTGCTCATCCTGTTGACCGACGCTTCCCCCAACGACAGCCGCCGCATCCCGCCCAGCCCGGAAAACCCGCTGGGCTGCGGCTACGAGGACGCCGCCGGTGTGGCCGACGCGGCCGCCCAGGTGCGCGTGCTGCAGCGCAAGGGCATCCGGGTGTCGGCAGTGTTCATGGGCGAGGACCGCTCTGCCGCCGACGCTGCCCGCATCTACGGCAAGAACATGGCCCGCATCCGCGGCATGGACCAGCTGGCCCGCGCCGCCGGCCGCCTGATCCAGAACGAGATCCGGGAGCTGGGAGATTGAGAGATTGCCTTCCCCTTTTGGGGGAAGGCTTTTTTGTTGTCCGGCACACAACCGCTTCGGGCATTTTACAACCAACCGTCGCGTTGTATTTTGGAGCAGTTCCGGGGTGTTCGCAAAAATCTGGTTGTTTTTGCAAACTTTTAGTTGTTTTTTGCCGTGGTTTATGCTATACTATGTTCAGACGAACCACAGGAACACGCGATGTCCCCCGCAGTGCACGGCGGCGGCCCGCGTTGGAAGTCCTTTGAATACAACACTTTGCTGTCAGTCGAACCATTCAGGGAGGAACGTATCATGGATGCCAACCGCTACTTTACCGCCATGCACAACGCCATGTCATCCCGTCTGCCGGGGGCGCAGCTTCTGGCCGCCGTGCGCCTGCAGGATCTCTGCGGCAACGACGCCTACCTGGAAGTCCGGCGGATGCCCGGGGAGCACTGCGCCACCGTGTGTTACTCCACGATGGGCCGCAGAGGACTGAACTTCCAGCTGTTCCGCAAGGGGTGGATGCTCTGCCACAACGAGAGCGGCCAGCTCACCGGGCAGTTCCCCGCCAAGGCCGAGAGCCTGCTGGAGGACACCGACTTCCACGCCTGCTGCCGCGAGGACCGGCTGGACGCTGCCCGCACCGACCGCATGGTGCAGGAGCTGGAAACGCTGGCGGGCACGGACTGCGATCTGCCTTTGCCCCGTGATGCCCGCACCGGGGCCGTCATCACGGTGGACAGCTTTGTGGGCCGGGGTGCCCACTGGAGCTACAGCACCCTGAGCAAGGCCCCCTGCCTGCCGGTGGCAGCCATCCTGTACTGGCTGGCCGACAGCCTGGCCGGAGCCGAGCGCCGCACCCTGCAGGCCGACCCGGAGGCTGCCCAGCTGGCCGCACAGTGGCAGAGCGGCACGGTGGAGATGTTCTTCCACCCGGCCGTACCGGCTGCCGCCCAGCTGCAGACGCAGCCCCAGACCCCGCCGGTGAGCCGTCCGGCACGCCCGGCCCCCACCTGCGCCCGCACCAAAAGCTGGCAGAGCATTCTGGCCGTCATGGCGAGCATGTAAAAAGGCTCCCCCTTGCGGGAGAGCCTTTCTATGATAAATTCTTATTCCAGATAGGGGTCCAGCAGCTTGTCCACGGTCTGGTTGCGCTTGGGCGCGGGCTTTTTCACCACGCGGCCCCGGCAGGCCACCAGCTCCAGATGCTGCAGCGCCCGCAGGTCCTCCAGCGGGTTCTGACGGGTGACGATGAGGTCCTCGCTCTTGCCCACTTCCAGCGAGCCGGTCACGTCCCCTACCCCGGCCAGCCGGGCGTTGCGCAGGGTGGCGGTGTACAGGGCAAACTGGTTGCTCACGCCGCAATACTTGTGGAAGTAGCACAGCTCCCGCCAGAAGTCGTACTGGGTGATGTAAGGGCAGCCCACGTCGTTGCCAAGGCCCACCGGGATGCCGTTGGCCAGCGCCGTTTTGGCGCTTTCCACGATGCCGTCAAACACGATCCTGCCGTTGTACTGGTCTTTTTCCGACGCACCGGACACCGCCGTGTCAAACAGCGCATACGGCAGCGCCGGGGAAATGGTGGTGCACAGGAACGCGCCGTGCTCCTTGTACAGTTTTACCGTTTCTTCGTCCATTTTTGCGCCATGCTCGATGGAATCCACGCCGTTTTCCAGCGCCACCTTCACCCCTTCGGGCGATTCGGTGTGGGCCGCCACGGGATAGCCCATGGCGTGGGCCTGATCGCACACGGCCTTTACCATCTCCGGCGGCATCTTCAGCTCGCCGGGGGTGCCCTTTTCGGCGGCATCCAGCACGCCGCCGGTGATCATCAGTTTGATAAGGTCCACCCGCTGGGTGCTGGCCTTGGTGAGCTGGGTCAGGGCCTCGCCGTTGTTGTGGGCCGCCACGGCCACCGAGCCTGCCATGTGGCCGCCCGGCACCGAGATGCCCTCGTTGGCGGCCAGAATGCGCGGGGCCAGGATCTTCCCGGCCTGGGCATCGTCCCGGCAGCGGGTGTCAAAATCCGCGATGCCGCCCACGGTGCGGATGGTGGTCACGCCGCCCAGCAGCTCCAGCTTGGCATAGCTGCACACCATGCGGTAGGCCACCGCACGGGTCAGGCCGTTGCTCAGAATTTTACGCACCAGCGCCGCATTATCCCGCGGCTTTGCGCTGGGCTTGCCGTTGCCGGCCAGATGCACATGCAGGTTGATGAGGCCCGGCATCGCATAGCCGCCGTGGAGGTCGATGACCTCATAGCCGTCCAGGTCGGTGCCCTCGTCCGCAACGGCGGTGATGACGCCGTCCTCGCACAGCAGCACCTTGTGTGCCTGCGGCTCCATCTGCTGGGTGCCGTCCAGCAGAATGCCATTGATATATGCCCGCTTCATGGTCGTTTCCTCGCTTTTGTACAACCTTGGTTGTTTTTTGTTCCAGTATAGCACGTTCCGGCGGGCGGTGCAACGAAAAAGGCAGGAAAGGTCCTGCCCTCTCCTGCCCGGTTGATGCAAGGATGCTTTACTGTGCTGCGGCGCTGGAGGCTGCGGCTTCGCTGGAAGCAGCCTCGGAAGAAGCGGCCTCGCTGGATGCGTCAGCTCCGGCGGCGTTTGCGGCGGGGCAGCGCGAAATAGTAGCCGAAGGCCGTGCCGCACAGCCCGCCCACGATGTGCATGAAGTTGGCCACGTTGTCGTGCACGAGGAGGATGTCGTACACCTGCTGGCCGAAGTACAGCGCCGCTACCAGCAGCATGGTGACCGGGATGCCGCCGGAAAAGCCTGCCAGCGACGACAGCATGATGAGCATGAACACGATGCCCGACGCCCCCAGCAGCCCGGTGCGGGGGAACAGCACGCATTGCAGCACGCCGGTGACCAGGGCTGTCAGCACAATGCCCTTCAGCAGGGGGATGCTGCCGTATTTTTCCTCCATGGGCGGGCCCACCACCAGCAGCAGCAGCATGTTGTTCAGGAAGTGCTCCCACCCGGCGTGGCCCAGCACATGGCCGAACAGCCGGATGTAGAACAGCGGGTCCTTGAGCGACGAGCGGTAGACGCAGAACAGGTGCATGGTGGTCCAGCCGCCGGTCCACTGGTCGAGGAACAGCACCAGAAGCGACAGCAGAAAAAAGGTGAGGATCACCGGGGAGTTGTATTGAAGCTCCAGCTTGAATCTTGCCTTTTTCGTAACGATACGATCCTTTCTCTCTTGTAATGTAAGGGGGTCAGCCGCGGGTCTGCAGCCAGTAGGCTCCCATGCTCTGGCCGGGCTGGCCGGTCACCTCGTCGCTCAGGTAATCGGCAAGGCCCCAGGCGGCAGGCTGCCAGGCGTTGGCGGCCTCCACCGTGGGGTACTCCACCTCCGCATACCAGAACGCGGTGGGCCGGCCTGCGTCCACATGGTTCACTTCCAGCGCGCTGCCGTCCGGCAGGCGGTAGGTGCGGCGGGTCTTGGGGATGAGGGGTTTGCCGATGATCTTGTGTTCCAACTCCTCAAACAGTTCTTTGTCGATGCTGCGCTCGATCTCCTCCCGGGCAAGGCCCCCCTCGCTCTTGAAGCAGAGCACATAGTCGGTGCCGCCGCCGGCAAGGGCTTCCTCCCGGATGCGCACCGTGGGCCGCACACTGATGTAGCCCTGCCGCATGGCAAATTCTTCCTCCATGGGCAGGCCCTCCGGCCAGCCGGTCACCATCCATTTGCGTTCGATCTCCATTGCAGATTCCCTCTTTCCGGTCTTTTTTTGGAAATTTCTTATTTATAATACCATGGATCTATGGTATTATAAAGGGGTGAATTTGAAAAGAGCAACCAAGGAGATCTCCATGAAAGAACGCGCTTATCCTGTATACACCGTCAACAAACACGCCGAGGGCCTGCTGGTGGGCGGCCACCCCTGGGTGTACGAAAACGACATCCTCCACGCCCCGGACACCGAACCCGAAAACGGCGCCCTGGCCGATGTGGTCAGCCCCAAGGGGGCGTACCTGGGCACCGGCTTCGTGTCGCTGCACAGCAAGATCCGGGTGCGGCTCATCAGCCGCAACGCCAACGACACCTTTGACGCCGCTTTCTGGCGCCGCCGGGTGGAGTACGCCTGGGCCTACCGCAAGACCGTGCTGGAGCCCGCCGACCTGACCGCCTGCCGGGTGATCTTTGGCGAGGCCGACCAGTTCCCCGGCCTGACCGTGGACCGCTTCCACGATATCCTGGTCACCCAGACCCTCAGCGTGGGCATGGAAAAGCTCAAGCCGGTGCTGTTCCCCCTGCTGGCGGAGGTGCTGCGGGCCGACGGCCAGACCATTGCCGGCATCTACGAGCGAAACGACGAGGCCCTGCGCGCCAAGGAAGGGCTGGAGCAGAACAAGGGCTGGTTCGACCTGCCCGGCGAGACCCACCCCGCCAGCACCCAGACCGAGATCTGCGAGAACGGCGTGTTCTACCATGTGGACTTTGAGAACGGCCAGAAAACCGGCTTTTTCCTGGACCAGAAGTACAACCGCCGGGCCGTGGCACGGCTGGCAGCAGGCCACACGGTGCTGGACTGCTTCACCCATACCGGCAGCTTTGCGCTGAACGCTGCCAAGGGCGGGGCCGCCCGGGTCACCGCTGCCGACATCAGCGCCGACGCCATTGCCATGGCAAAGCGCAACGCCGAGCGCAACGGCCTTGACAACATGGACTTTTTGTGTGAGGACACCTTCGCGCTGCTGCCCCGGCTGGAAAAAGAGGGCCACCCCTACGACTTTATCATCCTGGACCCGCCCGCCTTTACCAAGGCACGCCGCACGGTGGACAACGCCATGCGCGGGTACAAGGAGATCAACTACCGGGCCATGAAGCTGCTGCCCCGGGGCGGATATCTGGCCACGGCCAGCTGCTCCCACTTTGCCACCGAGGAGCTGTTCATCAAGATGCTGAAAGCAGCGGCGAAGGACGCCCACCGGCAGCTGCGGCAGATCGAGGTGAAGCAGCAGGCCCCGGACCACCCCATCCTGTGGGGCGTGCCGGAGACCAACTACCTGAAGTTCTTTTTGTTCCAGGTGATCTGACGTTCAAAAGTCATACCAAGCTCAGTTGTGCCAAAATTCGCAGAGAGCGTTTGTGCAGAATCGTCAGATTTGTCAATTGCCTTTTTGGCCCGCCGGGGCTATAATCAAACCATAGACAGCAACGGCGCTGTGGGTCACCTCCTGACTCGCA
>OQVI01000366.1_pt1 | contig 31037 bp, 30 predicted proteins | sample 1691651 | NCBI WGS metagenome assembly OQVI01 (sample SAMN03418287, study PRJEB22391) | human gut metagenome | biome: human-gut; feature: organic feature; material: feces | host: Homo sapiens | place: Italy | collected 2013-04
CCCGTTCTTCGTTGAAACATTTTTATTTGTCTATTTTTAACTATTTTATATTATATTTTTTGTGCATATTGCAAAAAATCTCAGGCTTTTGCCTGAGATTCTAATATGGTCAGCATACTTCCAGGATATTAAATATCATATCCGAAAGCTGCTCTTCAATTCCAAGCCCTTTATAACCGTCAAGTATATACGGCTCACAGCTTTCATCCGCATCAACCGCAATCAGGACTCCAACGATAGAATAATCAACTTCGCAAATTGCGATTTCGTATCCTGGTTTCAGCGTCAAGTCAGAATTGAACATTTCATTGTATTTTTTTGCAAATCCTGGAGTATTTATGTTCAGTTGAGATAAGAACATATATAAGCTGTTATAATACATTATTTTTTCCATCGGTTCCAGGTCCGAAAAATTACAGTAATCTTTTTCCATAAGTAATACCTCTCTTTGTGTATTTTAGCATTAATGTGCAGAAAATACCATGAAAATGAAAAATGCGGCAAAAAAAAGAAAGCGCTCAAGCGCTTTCTTCAAATTGTTTTAACCAATCGGCAAATTCCTGTTTTTTCTGAGATAATGTTTCCATCCAGTACTCATCCGGATAATCCATATTTGATTTATGAAAGAAGAAGTACCAATCATCTCCGGAAAATTTGTAATTTTCGTAATAATTTTTCGGTACGAATTTGCGCTCGTTGCAATCATAAGCATAGTTCTCATACGCAATCATATTAACAACAGCATTGAATTCTTCTTCTGTCCTACAGTGGTATGCGCCGCCCGTGTTTTTAACACCAAAATTTCTGACAGCATCTGACCATTGCAGTAATCCGTCATGCACATCGGCTTCACTTTTACTTAAGAACACTTTTCCATCAGAAGTTGTATACTGCTTATATGTGATTTCTTCGCATCTTACTCTGCTCTCTTCTTTAACAGCCATCTTTTTTTCTCCTTCCTTAGTTAATCTGGATAAACTGTTCATACAACAGGATATCCTTGCCGCCAGGAATCATCATGTTTCCGTGATAATGCCCAAAGAACCACTTTTTGTAATCCACTTTCTTTTTCACCTCTTCAAGATAAGAACTCAGGGCATCAGGGCTGCCGTCTCCAACAATCATTGCCTTGTCAGACACCGGGCATTCGTGGCTGAAGATAAAATCTACTTTATATTTTTCATCTTCAAGCATCGCCCAGCCGCGTTCCATCTCCATCTGTTCAGGCATTTCCTGCTCCCACCAGCTGATATGGTTTATACGATATGCACGTCCCTGGTACTGCCAGCGTATTGCCTCATTTTCTGCATCCTTTTTTGTATTAAAGTCTGCAGGCTGAAGGATGCCTCCGGAAATATCATGGCTTCTTGCCCCGCCGAATGCAAAGCATTTACAGCCGTCAATATTAAAGACATAACCACGTTCCAGCATCAGGACAGACGGTCTGAGTTCACGGACAACGCCTCCGTTCCAGGCTTTCTGAGGATAACCTGTTTTTATTTTTTCTTTTTCTTCTTCACTTACACCTTTAAAAATCCAGGTATCAAGAAGCTTTTCGTCAGTAATTCCTGTCAGGCGGTCGTAATTCTCGTGATTTCCCGGCACGAAAAGTGTCGTAAAATTCCGTGAATCCAGCCAGTCAAGGTCATGCTTTTCTTTCTTACTCTCACCGCGATAATCCCAGACTCCACCGAAATCACCAAGGATTACTACATAATCGTCTTTTGTCATAAACTTCTGTTCTGGAAAAGACTCCATATTAAGACGGTTTACAAACCCATCAACACCAAACGGGCTAAATTTATCAGCACCATGAGTATCTCCTGTTACATAAATTGCCATATTTTTTCTTCCTTTCTTTTTATATTATACATCCAGTATGCTGAATTTTCCCGGCTGTGAAATGGTTTTTGATAGCTCGCGCTTCGCGCTCGTTACCAGACTTCGAATGGGGATTCAGACCCGCGTGCGAAGTCAAAACCAGAACATTTGACCTGCGGACGACTTTTTTGTCGGCCTGGGATTCCCCGTTCTTCGTTGGAATTTTTTTTGTTTTTTTTGCAGGCATTCTCTTTTCAGCTTAGTTTCCTGGCATACACAAAAGCAGGCGCTGATATTAGCGCCTGCTACCATTTTTTTAGTTTCCAAAACTCAGCGTTCTTTCTTCCAAGTTTTGTCTAGGGAATCTCTCGGGCTGCCGGCATTCTCTTCGTCATCTTTTTCAGCATCCTTTTCTTCTTTTTCTTTTTTCGCTCTTTTTTCAGCTGCTTCTATTCTTGCATCTTTATATTCCCTGGACTTCAAAACAAGGTTTCTGTATCTCTCATAAGATTTAACACCAACATATCTGCATCCCACAACATCAAAACACTTTTCTCCGCGCGCCATTTCATATTCATTTGCTGTAACAAGGATATAAATATCCTTATCCGGATATGTAGAAAAAATCGTATCAAACAATCCACGCTTCAGGTCTTCAATCGCGTCAATGCTGAAACCGCTGTCAATGCCATCAAGAAAAATCCAGAACTCTTTCTCATTCTGATACTTATGCATCATATTTCCAATCTTTCTGGCTACCATCTCCATATCGATTGCGATTCTCTCGCCTTCACTTGAACACATCTGCTGTGCAACTCGTGAAAAGTCTTCATGAAATGCAGAAACCTGCATTGAATTATGCCCTCCGTCTGCAAAATTATCAAAGTGTACAACGCATGGGTTTTTCAAATCTTTTTCCACCTGCAGACGAACCTGACGCATTAATGTAGTCTTTCCGCATCCATTGCATCCAATCAGTACGGTAAGACCAGGTTCAAACTCCACATGTTTCTTCTGGTATAAAAATTCTCCTTCTTTATGATAATCTCTAATAATTTTAAATTTCCTGCTCAATTTCTTCCTCCTTCAGTCTGGCGGATTCCTTTTGCTTTTGAAACCCTATCCGACTAAAAAAACAATATTCCTTGTTTCGCAGTCGGGTTGGTAGGGATGCTCGGTTTTACATTCTTCCTGATTCATCTCCTTTTCTTAATTAAATGCCGATTTAAAATAACCGCCAGTATATTTGTAAATTTTGATTTTTTTAATAGCTACTGATTTTTTGTCAGGGAGTAGCATGACTCGCGTGCCGTTATTATGACATCCTAATGTCTCACGTTTTCTATTCTCATATATAACGATATCGTGAGGCTGGATGCTGTAATGCTGTTTTCTGATAGTTCGCTTTCCAGCTTTTATTTTTTGTAAGCGATACTGGTGCAGGTTCTCGGAATCTTTCTTATGGTTACGATTAATTCGTCCGTTAAATAACTCCTGTCCTGTTTTCTTTGAACCATCACGGCTGTCAATATACTTCGCATCATAGAACTTTTCAAGACACCTGTTATTTCTGCGTTTTTTCTTATACAAAACCGCATTTGCTCTGTGCTTTGGATAGAACTTTCCCATCACGAATGCATCATTAACGTGTGATTTGCCAATATTTAACTTCCGGCGTTGCTCTTTTGTTGCTGCTCCGTATGTGACGTGAATGTTAATATCAAGAAACAAGGATTTGACCTCATTGTAGAGCTGCCATCGTATCGTAGTCATAAAGGTAGCGCCTTTAAAATTTGGAAGCTTCGGTTTCCAATTATATAGTTTTCCGCCTGGCTTATGATTTTTTGGTGTATGGCATTTATCGCATACTGTAGCCAAATTTGTCATGCTGTTGGTTCCACCCCGGCTCCTGTATTTAATATGATGCACATGAAGTATGGCTCCATCACTAATTGTTTTTCCACAGCATTGGCACTTATAACCATCACGGGAAAATACCGCCTCTCTGAGTGTTGCAATTCCATATCGTTCTCCATGTTGGTAGTCTGCGCCATGAGGCAATGGTTTTCCTTCCTCTTTGGCTTTTAATACCTGAGTATCAAAATTTCCCATTTCCATAGTAATATTTGTAAGAGGCATGACTTTATTGATGCGTGAGATTGCCTGGACGTGGATATCTTTTTTATGCTCCAGCGATGGGGCAATCCAGCCTTTATCCCTTTTCCTGTTATTGAATCGCGGCTGGCGGTATCTTTTTCTGCCGCGTCGCTGTCTTCTATACATCCGGCATGCATCATGCCTGGCTCTTTCGTCTGTTAATGTGTCAATCTGTTCTGCCAGATATTCGTGCTTTTCTGACTTTACAGATATTCCAATATGTATATATCCGGTATCCATACAAAGCTCTATTGGCTGGACATCTCCATCTTCCCTTTCTGTAAGCTGTATGGTAAACGGATGATAACTGTATTTAACTGCTTTACCTAATTTGAGCAGCTTACGTGCTCTGTATTCACTTGTTGGCATTAATCTTTCGCCTGTCTTACTAATGACTGCAACTGACATAAGCTGCCCTCCTTTGTACTGTATTTTCCCGGTAAGCCGGGGTGGCTTACGCCTTCTGTATCAATTTATGCTGGTGCCGAATCCGGCAAGGCCGGTGAGGCATCAATCATTTCCAGGCATCCGAAGATGCTTTAAAACAATCCATACAGGTTCTCTATCTTTTCGGTTCCGGCAAGCCGGTGCCTAGTCAGAATCGGTTGTCCTCATCGCCAATGTTATCCGATAGTTTAACGTATACTGCACTTCTCCTGCCCTAAGAGATGTTTAGCAGCATACCGCAGAGCGTGAGACTTGAGGAGTATCCCACGGTGCCTATTTTACCGGTAACGGAGCAGTTAAAGATTTACCTGACCTGGTTTGGCCGGCTTCCTTACCGCCAAGGCTAATCAACAAGGCCTTTCGGCCAACACCTTCCGTAAACTGTAACGGAGCTAAACAAAAGTGGAAATAAAACAATTTATTCTTTTGCAAGCCCCGTCCGAGGTTTACCTCGGGCGCGGGTTATTGACAATAGTCTCTAATGATTTTAAATTTCCTGCTCAAATTCTTCCTCCTTCAGTCTGGCGGCTTCTTTCTTCTTTTTATATTTGTATGTTCTGTTTTCCAGGCACCAGTCACATCCGCCGTGATTCCTACATGATGCATCTATTGCTTTTGAACCGCGATACATTTTTCTGTGTTCTTTTTTGTGTTCTATTGCTTTATCTAATGCCATGTTTTTGCCGCCTCCTTTTTTTACACATTTAATATGCTGGAAAAATATTTTTTTTAACGTTTTTTGCGATATTTTTTTTATTTTTTTCATAAAAGAAGAGCCATTTAAGGCTCTTGCTCTTATCGACTTAAAGATTTTTTGCAATCATCCATCATTTTTACAATTTCATGTAAAGACAAATTTTCAGTAGACTTTATTGTGAAACCATCATCCATATCATTTCCCCAGAAAATTTCAATGTTCCTGTATGTGAAATTGGGGTCTTCTGGGCCAACGCTGTGATATTTTACAGAAAATGTACCATTTGAATACATGATGCCACCTGTTTCAAAAGGAATCTCCGTCATTCTACCCTTCATATAATTTTCAATATCTTTCAGAACTACTTTAATGATTTTAACTTCATCCGACTCATCGTCATATATGTATTCAGTGTCATCTTCATTTTTACAATTGATTTCCATTAAATCTTCTTCTGACATTTTTAATTCATTTAAATCAGGTTCTTTGTATTTACCAGATTTCCAAATCTGGATTTCATCAGGATTAATTACATATGAAGTACCGTCCATATCTGTAATATGAAAAGGACTTTTGTCTGCATTTTTAATATACAGGTAGTCAGAACTAAATCTGGAATAATAGTCTTTTGAAAAATCAAGGTCTTCTATCTCTTCCAGCATAGTCACATTTGTGCCATAATAAGAATATCCAAATTTTAAATCATCAAATCGCTTAACAGCCTTTTTTAATTCTCCCTTTGAATCGAGTTTCTGCAGTAAGTAATATACAAATTTTCCATTATATTCCGGCTGCATATTACCATTGAATTGGATGGATACATATACTTTTCCATCCTCAATCAGGACAAAACTTCCTCTTGCCATTTATTTTTCCTCCTTTTTTCTTTTTTCGCATATAGTATGCAGAATATTGAAGAAAAAATAATGTTATGCAAAAAAACACTGGCAGAGCTAATCCTGCCAGCAATATTAAGCCGTTTTGAATGTATCATATGCCAAGAGCCCGGCTGCGTTCACAATACGCTCCGCAAGCCTTGTATTTCTTTTTACTACCTTCAATGTTTTGATTGCCGTTGCAACAGCCTGCTTCTGGCCAAATAACACAAATACCTTTTTCGCTCTTGTTACTCCTGTATATAACAGGTTTCTCTGTAACATCATGTAGTTTGAATTTGTTAACGGCATCACAACGATGTCATATTCACTACCCTGGCTCTTATGGATGGTAGTGGCATATGCGAGCATGAAATCTGATGCTTCATTGATATCAAATGAGACAATACGCCCATCAAAATCAACCTTAAAATATCTCTTTCCGCAGTTATCCTCATCGTCTTCCCCAACTGTAACAATAGAGACGATTTTTCCGACATCCCCATTAAACACTTCTTTGTCATAGTCGTTACAGGTATACATGATACGGTCGCCTTCACGAAGGATACGGTCACCGTAAAACATTGCCTCTTTTCCTATGATTGGAGGGTTCAGCCTGTTCTGGATATAATCATTCAGTTCAATAACGCCAGTATGCCCCTTTTTCATAGGTGCAAGGACCTGTATTTCACTCGGGTCTACACCGTAGAATTTCGGCAGTTTTTCGCATACATATTCAACGATACTGTCACGGATTTCTTCCTGGCTTCTTTTTGCAACATCCATAAAGAAATAGTCACCATCTTTCCTGTTCTTGAACGGAGGGATGATTCCCTGGTTAATCAGATGCGCATTCTTTACGATATCGCTCTGTTCTGCCTGCCTGAATATCTTTGTAAGCCTTACAATCGGAATGACACCTGATTTAATCATGTCATGGAGCACATTTCCACATCCGACAGATGGCAGCTGGTCAATATCACCGACAAGAATCAGCTTCATCGTTTCCGGAACAGCCTTAAGGATAGAATTCATAAGCATAGTGTCAATCATGGAGCTCTCATCAATCACAAGTGCATCTGCATCAAGCGGGCTGTGTTCATTTTTCCCAAATTTGAAGCCTGACTCCGCATCACTTCTTACTTCCAGGATTTTATGCACTGTTTTTGCATCTTCGCCAGTCGCATCTTTCATCCTTTTAGCGGCCTTGCCAGTTGGTGCTGCACAAAGCACACGCAGCTTATACTTCTTGAATATGGCAATAATATCTTTTACAGTTGTCGTCTTACCGGTTCCAGGGCCTCCTGTAAGAATCATTACATTTGATTTGCAGGCAGTTATAATAGCGTTTATCTGCTCTTCAGCATACTCAATATGATGTGATTCTCCAGATTTTATAACATCATCTGCTGTAACCTCAATATAGTTACCGGCACTTGTTGTAAGAAGCTTTACTAATTTTCCTGCTGCTTCCTCCTCCGCGTTAAATAACTTAACCGGATAAATGGCATCATCTTCTTTTATGATTTTCTTTTTCTTTGCAAGGCTGTCAATTGCCGTGTCTACATAAGAGACATCCAGACTGAGCAGTCTTGAACATTCAAATTCAACATCTTTTTCTGTACCGAAAACATCGCCCTCTTCATTCATTTTTCCAAGGACATACAGGACAGCACTTTCAACCCTGAATGGGCTGTCAGGTGCAATGCCGTTTTTCAATGCAATCTCATCAGCCTTCAAAAAGCCAATTCCCTTCACATCCTCAGCAAGCTGATACGGGTTCTTCCGGATTATTTCCATGCTCTTTATGCCATATCTTTTATAAATCCTCTGTGCATACGCGGGACTGATATCAAAATCCTGGATATACATCATGATAGAGGATACCATCTGCTGCTCTTCCAGATTCTTTTTTGAGCTGTCATGTATTTTTGGGATACTTTTTTCCCCGATTCCTTTAATCTCAAGCAGCCGTTCTGTGTGGTTTACTAAAATATCAAAGGTTTTTTCTTTAAATCTTGCCACAATCATTTCGGCTCTTTTTTTTGAGATACCTGCAATATTTCCCTGCTGCAGATATGTGAGAATACTTTTCTCATCTGCCGGGATAACTTTCACATATGCATCAACTTTAAATCCAAGCCCGTACTTCGGATGGTCATCCCAGTTTCCTGACACAAAAACACTGTCTCCATCTTCCACATCATATAACTGGCCTTTAATACTGCATTTGCATATCCTGTCTCCGGTATCAGCGGCATATGCGACTCCTGCAATAATTTTGAAGCCAGATTCATTTTTATAAGTTGTAAATTTCGCCTCGAATTTTATAGATTCTTTTGCGACTTCTTTTCTCATTTTATTTTGTCTCCTTTCTGGCTTTCTACCAGTTTTTATCTTATTCTAATATGCCGAAAAATTTTATTTTTTGCACATTTTTGCGAGCATTTTTTATTTTTGTTTGCTTGTTTTTTTATTTCCCACTTTTAAGCATATTGTTTATATAGTTCAAACAATGAAAGGAGAAATATGTATGAGTTTAGGATTTGGTTTAAATGACCTTTTTGAAATGTCAAAGGTTGAGGAAAGCGACACACCAGTATTATTCTCAAAGACAGGTGAATTTAATTTTGAGTTAAGCCCACTTAAAATGAGCTCACAGTACAATGATAAATGTGTTGCATATTCCGAGGACGGGGAAACATTGCTTGGCTGTCCTCAAAACCGCCCAGGGCGAGTCAGAATCCACGAAGGTGTTAAGCAGATTGGCCCGTCAGCCTTTGCGTATGGAGCATTGACAGAAATTATTATGCCAGACAGCCTTGTGGCTATTGGCAATGGGGCATTTTCCGGAAGTTCTGTCCAGCATATTACTTTTGGAAACGGTATCAAACAGATTGGCGGAAATTATAAGACGCCAAAAATAGGTTCTAATGACAAAATTGAGGAGGCATTTGACAACCTCATGGATAACTATAAAGACGCTATAAACGACGACTATGATTTTCAGTATGGAGGCGTATTTAATAGCTGTCTTGGGTTATCCAGTGTTGTAATCCCTGATAATGTTGAAATTATTGGAGGAAGTACATTTTCCGGGTGTAAAAATCTTCATACAGTGTCATTACCAAAGAATCTGAAAAAAATTGGAAACTTTGCTTTTCAGGATTGCATTCTCGAAAACATAGTAATTCCGGATACTATCACATATCTTGGCAAACTGTCTTTGTTTGGAGCAATCAGCGTTATTCTTGACGGGAAGGTGCCTTCCGGTCTTATTAAGGCTATCGCTGGAACATATCGTTATAATGATGAAGATTATTATGGAGAAACTGATGATTCGAAGAAACCGAATTATACTGAAGTTTCTTATAACGGTAACAAAATTTTCATTCCACGCTGCATTAAAGATGATGTCATTGATAACGTTGACAAGTCTTTTGATGCTTCATGGTTTACATCTTCAAATGGACACGACCTCTTTTCTTATGGAGCATCGGCATCTATAAAGCAGGACACTGCATTTGCTGAATATCGGCATAGTAAAACCTCAAACGCATTTTCTTTTATGAAAAAATGTGGGAAAGAAATGGCTGAGCGGTATTTAGACGAAAAGAATCAGGAAAAATTCGTAGACTTCTTAAAGACAGGAGCCGTTGAACGAAAGTATCTTCCTGATTTATTAAAACAGGCAAACCAAAAAGAGAAAACCGCTGCTGCCGCTTACATTATGCAGAGCCTCGGTCAGATTCCAGACGATGAGGAGGATGGCACTTTCAATCTATAAAAACATATTTTCTGAAGCCGTTTTGCGGCTTCTTTTTTTCTGCATATTAAACATGAAAAGCATTACAAAATGTTCATTTTTTGTATACAAAGAAAGGAAAAGCAATATGGATAATATAACAGGAATAACAATGTTCAACCCTTGCACTGGCGTATCATTATATTTTGATAACGATACGTGCATTGATATCGATGTGGAACCAGGAATTGAAACCGTTTTCTTTTGCGGGCAGAATGAGATAAACAGCTGGTTAAGCAGGACTGTAAGTCTTCGTGGAATAAACAAAGTATTTCCGGATGTTAAGGCGATAGTTATTGGAAGCGATATTAAGCTGATTAATATTTCTAACTATATGTTTCCAAATGTAAGAATCATAAATTCTAAGGGCAATATTTATAAAAGCGGTCCTTATTTAATTGAAGACTGTTGGCCTGATGATAAGTTGTGCAACGTTTTCTGCATCAAAGAAAATGAAGATGTGGAAGCTGTATCTGCTTCAATTATCGGTGATTACGCTTTTGAAGGATGCGAAAAGACTGACGGCTTTTTCGATGGAAATAATTTCATAAACAAAATAGAGCATAACGCTTTTGCCGGCTCCGGGTTTTTAAATCTGCCGTATGAAAACGGGATGAAATCAATCGGCAATATTATTATTGATATTGATGCAGATGCGGAAGAGCTAATATTTAAAAAGCGGGACAATCTATCAAGCAAAAATATATATATATGTCCGGATGGTATGGATTTAAAAAACATAAAACGGGCAGCTTTTTACAACTTTGATGATATAAGCATCACATTTCCTCTTCCAAAAACCATATCTGTTATGAAGTTTGGCAGGAGAATCAATCTTTTGCATCAGACGATTGATGACACGAACGTTGTCAGTTATGAAGCGCCTGCTGAATCCGAATGTTTCTCAGCCATTGACGGAATCCTGTATTCAAAGGACGGAAAGAAACTGATAAAATGTCCTGGAGGCAAAACCGGTGATGTCATCATACCAGAAGGTGTAGAAAGCATTAATGACTATGCTTTTTCATTGTCAAAAATATCTTCTGTGTCATTTCCGGAGAGTATGAATTATATCGGACGTAATGCGTTTTTATATTCGGAAGTCAGCAAAATTGACTTTGGAAATGGTATTACCTATATTGGTGGTCATGAAGGGATGGTATTTTCAGGATGTAAGAATCTTACCGAAGTAGAGATTCCATCAAACGTAATAAGGATTGGAAATGGATGCTTCAGGAACTGCACGAATCTTAAAAAAGTCATACTTCATGATGGACTGCAATCAATTGGAGAAGCTGCGTTCTTGGAATGTAAGAACTTAAAAGAATTATCAATTCCTGGAACGGTAGTACGACTTGGAAATGAAAGCCTTTTAGATATTGAAACAATAAAGATTCCAAAGGTGATATCAGGCATTTTATATGCATCAACTGACCTTTCTTACAGGTCAGCTAATCATTCTGTAAAGAAAATCATTACAGATAACGGGCTTTGCTATATTCCGATACAGTTGAAATCTGCACCGTTATACAGAATAAGTCAGTATGAATGTTCATATGGACGGATTCCAGATGATATATACAAACATGCCCTTACCACTGAATTAAAGCAGGATACTGCGTATTATATCTATAAAAACCGTAAAAACAATGTGTCAAATGACGTTGTTGAAATTCAAAAATATTTGAAACGGTGTGCAAAAAAAATTGCCATAAGATATATGATGGATACAGATAAGCAGAAATTTACAGAATTCTTAAACGAAGGTTTGCTTTCAAAAGCTGCGCTTAAAGAATTACTTAAGCTTGCAGAGCAAAGAAACGACACTTCTACTGCTGCCTATCTTCTTGCAGCGATTGACGAACACGAACAGACATCTTGTTCCAGCTTCAGGCTTTAAGCTTATATTATCGCGGCCCCCGAAAAAATATCGGGAGCCGCTTTTTGTAGTTTCAGTTCAGGCATTTAAAGCTTCTTTAGCCCTCTCTTTTGCCTCTTCTTCTGTCTCAAACCAGTCAACATATATGTCTTTTTTCTTCGTTTCTTTAAAACTATTTTCCGGTTTTTTCGCAGCCTTAATAGTGTCTGTGATTGCAGCTGTTACTTTTCCGGTATCGTCAAACGATGTTGTAACACCCCAAAATGTTTTCACTCATTCTGGAAGCAGTTCGTAATCTTCAATCTCTCCAGATGTTAATTCTCGCGTGTAATCTATATACCCCCATGCTTCACATCCAATCTCCTGGCAATATATTCTCTTGTCAAAATTTTTAACTTCCAGAACACCGGCTCTTGGACAACAACCTGGTTCAATTGGACGCTGTGTACTGTAATATCTGTATGCCATTTTTGTTACCTCTCTTTTTACACTGTTTTTTCTTTTTCTGTATCATATCACAACTTTTTGGTTTCGTCCAAATTTTGCGAAGAAAAGAGACCGCAAAAATTGCGGTCTCAAAATATTCTCACTTTTCTTTTACTCCAAAAATTGTTCTGAATTTTGTGTAGTTATCATCTTTTCCCCGGTTCAAAACGGAGAAATAGACTTTCTTAAAATGATAATCGTATGTATCCAGACATTTCTTAAAATACTTGGCAACAACTGCTGCATCCTGGCCAAAAACTCCGCATCCAAAAGCACCGAGAACCAAAGTCTCCACTTTATTCTCTTCCGCCACATCCAGCACAAATTTAATTCGTCTGAATAATTCGGCGTTGTTTTCATCCATCTCAACATTTGCGTATTTTCCAGCTGCAGAATAGTTTGGTGCTGCACATGTGATAACATCTGCTCTCACCTGCTCCGGGTCTGCACCATAAACGCAAACGCTTTCATCAAGAAAGATAACATCCTCTGAATATAATGCACGGTTTGTATACAATGCACGATTGTTGTGCTTTTTATTCCAGTCATAATAAGACGGAAACCTTCTTAATACATTGTAAAGTGTAGATGCGTGGCATAAGCACTCTTCCTGTGCGGAGGAGCCTTCCATAAACTTACCGCCAGGGTTTTTATAAGAAGCAAAGTTCAGCACTGCCGTTTTTCCGCTTCTATGCTGCAGCATTGATTTTACGGAATCCAGACGGTCAACAATAATTTCCGGTCTCTGTGCCGTTTCGGCTGCCAGTTCTGTCTCATTTTTCAAATCACGGTCAACCTCTCTTTTTATAGTGACTGCGACTGCCGCGCCATCCCCTCCGTACATTTTTGTATTTTTTACGCACTCGGCAATTTCATCTTTAAAGCCTGCCTCCATCATTTTATAGTGGTTTGACGCCTTTGCCTTTAATTCTTCTTTTCTGTTGAAGTAAACACTCATAACTTTTATCTCCTAGTTTCGTATTTTTTTTGTTACACTTTTAATATGCTGAATTTTTTACAAAGCAGTAATTATTGCGGATTGTTTTTTGTTTTAAACATAAAAACAGGATACTTTTTGCATCCTGTTTTAGTCATTAAATTTTCAAGTTATCTTCATTACCTACTATTGAGTTTGAATCATGTATTTTCTGCAGCACATACGAAATCAACTCAGTTTCATGTCTTTCTTCGGCGTAATCCAATACTTTCTTTAATGTATCATTATTTGTTTGTAATATGCTTGATTTGCAGCGAACGCAAAAAGCAGCGGATTCTCTCCGCTGCTTAATACGTATCTTTGATAACTCGCGCTTCGCGCTCGTTATTTTTAATTCTCATCTGTATACATTCCACATGTTTTGGATGATTGCTCTACTCTCTTCCGCTTCCAATAAGAGTCATTACAATTTTATCCCCTTCACACTTTACGCTCTCAAAAACCCTTAAGTTTTCTCCAAATTCCTCGCTAAACCCCCAATAATGTTCTTTATTCTTCTCTCTTACAAAAAATGAATTATGTGTAATCCCCAGAATCTCTTTACTCATTATCTTCCACCTCGCATTTCTTTTTAATCTTTTTTATAACTTTCTTTATTGTCTTTTTTGGATTTTTAAATCCATGCTCGCTCCTGAACATCCAGGTCCTGCATGCAATCGCATAAGTCCATTTGTTTACCAGATAATCAACCGGCATTTCAGCAAATTCTTTTTGCTCTTCTTTTGTCATTATCTTTGTGAACTCTTCCATGCACTGTTTTTTGTTATATGATAACTTTTCGCTGTCGGTTATATCTGTAAAGCTGTGCACGATTAATTCAACAGGGATTTTCAATTCCGTTTCGTTTATTTCGTAATCTTTTGTTCCACCTGTAATTGTGATGTATCCGCCTTTTCCAATATTACTCTCTTCAATATTTACAATCCTGCAATTGTTATAATGAGTGAACACATCTTCTCCGTCCTGCTTTTCAAGAATCGTTAGCTCTACAGTGTCGTCAACAGTGTAGATACTATCAAGAACATCAAAATTTACAGTAAAATCTTCTGTATTGATACTGTATTCATACATTTTTCCGTCCTTGATTATTCTTGCCTGCCTGTCTGCATCTATCCTTTCATGCTGTATCTTATTATGGTGCTCTATAGACTTCTTAATAAAGCTTTTAACTACATCAATAAACCCTGTAATCTCTTCGGGTTTAAGCTTTCTGAGCACAACACTTGTAACAGTATCGCTGTCAAACTTACCGGCCCCGACAGTCAGATTAAAGCATTCATATATATCTCCATCCCAGATTCGTGCTTCTTTTTCAATAGTGTAAAAATCTTCCGGAACAATCCCGGTTAACGTATATGACTTCCGATACCATACAGTGCTGCCATCGTCACTTTTATCAACCTGCCAGGAATTGTCGTTATATGAAGATTTATTAAGCATTTCAAGTACACGTTCTAATGCCAGAATCTGCGGAAAATCCCATACATTGGCGCATAACACCTCTTTCCATTTCTTATCACACTTCCGATATACTGTTAATGTGTAATAGTAGTATAGAATATCATCAATATCTTCTACATCCACGATTTTTTCAGGAGCCTGTATGCTTGGCTCTGAAAATACTACTTTTATATCATTGTATCTCCAAATAGATTTAATGTTATTTTTAAACATGTTTTTAATCCTCACTTTATTTTTTCTACATACAATATGCCGAAAAAAAGAGAAAAAATAAAAATGGCCCGCAAAAAAAATTGCAGGCCTGATATCTTAGAACATAATACTATCCAAAACTGCGTCAGCAAACTTTTCTGACAGCTCCGGAGTCAGCGCGAATCCGTAATACAAAACCCTTGGCCTTGTCGTCTCTACGATTTTGTTTGACCTTGCCTTGCGGTGTATCAGCCAGCTATGCTGCCGCCACATACCATCGGCAGAAAGCGCATACCCAGTGCAGATTACAGACTTGTCTTGGTTCTGCTCCCAGATTCTCGCCGAATTCGCGTGGCACTGACATGCCTGACATGCCTCACCTCTCATTCTCTCGGCATTGTATCCAAGCCAGAACTGGCCGTATTCCAAAATATTTTCCAGGTCTTCTTCATACGGCGGCAGGCATACAGCATCGCCGGCAAAATCCAAAAGCCGAGCTTTCAGCTCAAACAGCCGCTCGTCCATTTCCGGAAACATCTTTTTCGCCTCGGCGACAGTATCCTGAAACCAAAACGAATTACTTCGGCAGCGTTCTTTCCAATCGTCAGACATCGGCCGCCAGGCAACAGTATTTTTTGCATGCAGGTTTTTGCTTTCACTGTACATCAGGCATTTATCGAAAAATGCTTTATCGTCAATTGGAGCGATAACCGATTTTCCGTCCACTACAACCCTGCTGCCGCAGGCATTACGGATATTGATAAGTTCCTGTGTTGTTTTTTCGTTTTGCATCATATGAGTTTTTCCTTTCTTTTTTGGTATTTATTTTTTTGTTTCGCATACAATATGCAGAAAATGGACTGTGGAAAAATTTAAACAATCCTCCGCAAAAGTGTGAGTTTTGCGGATGATTTACGAGAAAATCCCTCATGCGAGGGACAGACAGAAGAAGAAATATCTTAATTTTCAAATATCTCGATTCATCCCCTCTTACGAGGGGCAGACACAGGAATAATACGCCCAGTCGATGCACTCGCCGATTTATCCCCTCTTGCGAGGGGCAGACGCACTCAGTGTTTATGTGGCTTTCAGCCGCCTTAAACACTTCGTTGAACAATCTGCGAATCATTTCCTCTACATTTAATATGCCGAAAAAATATTTTTTTTGCCATTTTTCCAAATATTTTTTTATATTTTTTCAATCCTCATTCCATATTCATCATCCACGACAATTTCTTTGTCTACACTCACACAGTCATCTTTTGTGTATATCTGTACATCTTTAAAAATGCCTGTTTCAGGCTTGCGGAAATTCTTGAAATCTTTAATTTTTGACTCCCTGACAGACACCACACGACATTTGAACAATTCTATGTCTGCCTCACTGTTCTGTCCTAACTCTTCAATTTCTGTATCATCCAATATCGCAATTTGAACCATCGTTTCATCGGTATTTGATAGACGGACATTCAGGTTTTTGTCTGTCAGGCCGTTTTTTCTTGTGTATATTTCAAACCCGTTTTCAATTTTAATATTTCCGGCATCTGAATTTGCCTCGTCTATAATTTGGCGAACACGCACATCAATTGAGGCATGGCTGTATACGTAATTAATCATGTCAGGCATACCTGACGGTATCAATAGATGACCATTATGTTCCCGAATTGCGTCAATCGTTGCGTCAAGATAACATTTTTCATAAACATACTCAGTCCCGCCATAACTGGACAAATCGGACGGAATCAACACCTGGACAGTATTCGCAACAACTACATGTTCCCTGATAGTCCCCGCATCCCCATGTCTGTGATATCGGCCTATCCTCTGGAATAACAAGTCAATCGGGCAGATTGCAGTTATCATATAATCAACATCAATATCAAGGGATTGCTCTAAAACCTGCGTTCCAACAATAATGACACGTTCAGGTCTTTTGGTTCTATCTTTACCACACATTGCCAAAATCTTCCGACTCGTCTCATCTAGTGCATTTATAGTCATTCTGGAATGATATAGAATTATTTTACAGTCATTTTTTTTGTTTTTTTTGATTTTGTCATATACACAGATTGCATCTGCGACTGTATTCATAATCACGCATTCGCACCCTCCATCTTTGACAGCATCAACTGCATATCGTGCAATTTTATCATTGTCGTTTAATATCGGAAGCAGCTCACACGAGATTTTTTTGTCAGGCATATATTGATGCGATACGTGCTCATGTATCTTTCCGTCTTTTGTAACATACGATATCATCGGGTATCCGTTATGCAATTCTATATCACCATCGCAAAGCACACCCAGCAAATCGTTTTTCGTAGATATTGGCAATGTAGCCGACAACATAATGACGGGAACACCGAGTTCTCCACATATCTTCAGCAAATCATTTATCACAGCAAGCATATATGCGTCATACGCGTGAATTTCGTCAATAATCAGCACTTTTGACGACAAACCATCCATCCGGACACTCTCAAATCTCACAAGCCTGGCAGCAGTCATTACCTGGTCAACCGTACCAACAGCAGATGCCGCCAATAATCTCTGGCGAGACATATCCGTCCATACCGGCTTTTTATCTGGCTCCATTAACAGCATTGATTTTGACGTATACAGCTTTGTATTTCGCATACCGTGTGAGGTTAAAAATTCATCCACACGGTCTTGAATCGCCTCTGCAGAAACGCCGGTCGGCAATCCCATATATATTCCAGACAATCCAGAACGATTACCAAGAACGGCGGCTGCATACAACGCCGCTTCGGTTTTTCCAGAACCGCAATCGGATTCAATCAGCATGCATTTGATGTCATTTTTATGTACAATTTTTTCAACGTCATTTTGCACCGGTCTTCCATTGAATCCAAACGCGCTCTTAAAATCCTGCATCACTGGAATTTGCTGCCGTATCAGCCCCTCATTGTTCAGAAATTTCAACGCCTGAACCTTTCTTGATTCCAAAAATTCGTCTATGTTTTCACACTGTTGATTGTCGAATACATAGTTATTTGATGCTATCCAATCCGCGGTAATCATTATGCCTAAGATTGCATTTTGTACTACAAACAACTCTGACTTGCTGATATTTTTGTTTATCAAATTTAGATTGTCAAATCGAAAAATATTCTTTACATAATCATAAATCTCATTCTGGATATGCCTCCATTTTTTTGCCTTTTCTTTATCATCAATTTTTATAATATCAATATCAGAATTTTTCTTCTGTTCTTTTTGATGATGCATCCTGATAATCTGAGATATAATATCTGAATTTTTTATATCAACATCTTCAGCGCTCAATTTGTCAAAGATATTCGCACCATACTGCTCATGCTTAAACCGTGTGTCAAATGACACCTGATTTAAATCCTCTTGCCTTAACATCTCCAGCATTTCTTCATCACGTCCTTGAAATGTCGGATGTATTTTTCCTATGTCGTGAATGGCGCAGATAAACACGATTTTTGTTAATAACGTATCACTATCACAACCAGTTATTTCAGACAACCTGTTCAGCACCGGATGGTAAATGCCATTCGTATCAGTCAGGCACTCTGCGACTATTCCGGTTTCCAGCATGTGATTGATTAAAGATTTTTTTGGTGCTGTTTTTGCCCATATATTTGTTATGTCCATTATGTTCCTCCGAAAAAATGATATTATATCCCCTCAAGAGAGGGGGCAGACAAGCAATCGTTTAAAAATGCGAAGTTTATTGGTGAGCCATCCCCTCCAATGAGGGGCAGACCAGATGCCGCTTGCAAAGATGCGGTTCATCCACGAGATTCATCCCCTCCCACGAGGGGCAGACAATCCATGGGCGGTTTTTTGTGGGGTCTGCCTCGATTCATCCCCTCATACGAGGGGCAGACGTCTCTGCTGCGGCAGAGCGTGATAAAGAGGGTGATTCATCCCCTCCTGCAAGGGGCAGACTTTCCAAAACGTTTCTCTGCGTCCTTTCCGGCTGATTCATCCCCTTCTGAGAGGGGCAGACTCGTCTACGAAATCGCTGCCGCAGAACCCGTAGGATTCATCCCCTCCTGTAAGGGGCAGACTGAAGAGCCGGAGGAAAAAACACTCTATAGATAGGTTCATCCCCTCCCACGAGGGGCAGACGGAGCATGTCTATTACAGTCCTGTAAAATTCACGATTCATCCCCTCCTGCGAGTGGCAGACTAATCCATTTTGGTGTTTGGTTGTCATAACTGGATTCATCCACTCTTGCGAGGGGCAGACATTCTTTTTTTGCATTCCTGCCAAATCTCCAACGGTTCATCCCCTCCTGCGAAGGGCAGACGTTGTGAATGGTGTTCATACGTACATTGGATATGATTCATCCCCTCTTACGAGGGGCAGACCTGGTGTACTTATGTATCGTGTTTAATCCTTGTGATTCATCCCCTCTTACGAAGGGCAGACAAAGGACGTCCACCGGGAACCCATGAGCGGTGATTCATCCCCTCTTACGAGGGGCAGACTTATACAGGTCATGCAGCCATAACGGAAACGGCGATTCATCCCCTTCCACGAGGGGCAGACGAGAGCATCATGATTTTTTTGTTAAATGCGTCCGATTCATCCCCTCCCACGAGGGGCGGACTCAATTAAGATATCGCCCTCTCGTCTTACACCCGATTCATCCCCTCCCACGAGGGGCGGACGACGGCGAGATTTTGCAGGTCGTAAAAGTCATCGATTCATCCCCTCCTACGAGGGGCGGACACTCAGTGTTTATGCGGCTTTCAGCCGACTTAAACACCTCGTTGTGTAATTTGCACAAATGCCATTCTTGTCTCATTCGCATATTCAATATGCCGAAAATTCCGCCGCATTTTCATTTTTTTTCAAATTATTTTTTTGTTTTTCAACCCCCATCACTAGAGACATTCCGGCTCCGTATGATTTAGACCTTCCAACTCCATTTTTAATCAGGTTCCGTAATGCGTTTGCATCACTGACACGCAGCAGGAATTCATATCCGAATACACTTACCGGATGAGAATCACCGCAGCTTTTGGTGACCTGGCGCCTGTTTTTTGACAATTCATTAATAGCAATCACATTGCCGGCATTTATAAATTTTCTTTTTACCCATTCTTTTCTGTCGTTTTCATCTGCAATTAGGATATTTGATGACCGTTTTCCAACTCTGGTCTGTTTTTTTGTTGGTTCATACATCGCAAAAAATTTAACGATATCGCCGGCATTAATTTTAGCGACCATTTCATCACAGTTCCTTAAATTCATTAATCGTAATGAATCCGGTATTTCATACGGTTCAATGTCGGACTGTATTATCAGATTTTTTCCGATTACCATATACAGGACATTATGGTATGCACGGTTACAGTGAAACATTGACTGAATAATTTTATGTGTGGTATCTGAATTTTGTACAAAGCTTTTACACTCGAATGTGCTGATAATCATTAATTTCGCCCTCCTTAATCTCTGAAATTCCCTGACTGACAGGTTCTGCCGGAATACAGCATTTGCTTCCGAGGTAATACTGCCATACAGGAGCTTTTAATGCCGTCTGGATTTTATTTAATGTTTCTTCATCAGAAATCAGATATAAAACAAATCTACGGCCGACCAGATATTCTTTATCAATCAGCGTCGCTGAATATAAACGACCGCCATTTGCCGTTGGCATTCCCTTTTCTTTATCCATTACTGTCTGGTAATCAATCAGCGTATCAATTGAATTAATGGTCGCCGATTCCAACATTGACCCAGAGTTTTTAACATCAAGATACAGCTCGGTTGAATTTACCAAAGCCTCAATTCTTTTATCGTCCCTCTCATATCCTAATGCACAGGCAATCATTCCTATGATACCGCTTTTCGTGGGGGCCAGCTCAGTGTATCTCTGAGATGGCCCCAGGCTTCTGATTCGCCACGACTGGAGCATGGCGGAGCAGACCAGCTTTAATTTTTTAGAATTTTTCATCAATGACATCCCCTACTTTTTTAACAGCTTCTTTCCATGACATATGCTCAGCACCATTCAGCATTTCCGGAGATTCTCCGGTGTAAATTCTTGCCAGGTAATCTGAATCATCTGCAAAATCTCCGCTTGTAAATTCGTTCATGGCATTCAGAAATTTATCAGCTTCAGTCTTAGCAGCTGCACTTCCCTTTTTAACCATTTCTTTAATGCAGTATGTATCAGCCGTACGTCCTTCTCCGTCTTCCTTGATTGTGATATATACGCCAACCGGGTCAGGACGTGATGCAAACGAATTCTGGCCGCCGCTTGGAGCAGATGTGGCAATATCATTAATCACACACTTGACAGCCTCAATAATTATAGTCTTAATACGCTGCACATTTTTTTCATCTGACATGTCTACCCCTTTAGTCAGGTTGTCATAAAATTTCCCTACATCAATGCTTGCGTATTCATAGTACACATGACTGGAAAATTCTTTTTCGTCCAGATATCCGGCACCGCTCTGTCCGCTTTCAGTCTCGCTTGCCATTGCTGACAGATAGTTATCAACAACGATATAGTAATCGCTGTCAAGAGTGGCTTTTCCTAATGAATAACTATGATTAACGCACATAGCGCTTTCAACAGTTTCCATTACACCGGATGTCGCCATTCTGCCAAACAATGAACACTCAACGCCATATTTTCTTAATGGCAGCTTTGCTTTCAATGCTGAAATGATTATCTGTGAGACAGAACCCTTCGCACTGCTTTTTGCCTTACCGCCCTTTTTCTTATCATTTTCTTTTTCCTTCTCTTTTTCTGCTGTCTCTTTCTTAGCCTGCTCCCAGTCCTCGGATGTTTTGATAACATCACAGAACGCCTCGATAATATCTTCAACGTCATACTTTGTTACAATCAAAACCTGATTTGTAACATCAAATCCATTTTTTGTCTCCAGAGCGCAGGATAAAACGCTTTTGACAATATACTCAGCCATAGCGTCAGCATTTTCAGCGTACAGCTCTGATTCCTTTTTTAAGAATTCTTTTTTAAAGATATCTTTCATTGCTCTGGTTCTGTATACATGCTCCATGCTGTCACCGTTTAATCGCTCCAGGCGTTTCTCTAAATTTTCACGCCATACTTTTTTCTTTGACTGTGACGAAATTCTGTTGTATCTTTCATTATCAATAATCACGTCTTTCACCTGTCCTGCCCCATCGCAGTTTAAACGTGAAATCCCATATCTTTTTCCTACGTGTACTTCAACTAACATTCTTTTGCTCATTATTTTTTCTCCTTTTTCTTGTCAATTTTTTTAACGCCGGCAATCACATCAATCCACTCATTTCTTGTGTTGTAATATGGCCAGCACAGAATATCCGTCATCAGTTTTGCTGTGTCAATCTTAGTGCCTTTTTTGAACATTTTTATATATCTTTTTATGTATCTTATTAAGACTGCTTTCTCATCTTCATCAACGAGATAACCGATTTTTTGCTGTACTGCCGCAGAGCCCTCATCATATATTTCATGCAGGCAATATTCAAACGGGGTACCTTCTTTACATTCCTGCTGCACATATATACCACACATATCAACGATAAAATCCCTCATATATCCGGTATGACACCATGGAGTATCTTTCAGAATATTTTTAATCGTTATCTGCTGGAATCCTCGTAATTCGTCAAAACTGACATTATACGCTCGACGCAGCTGTATCTTTTTTGCATTATCCAATGTCTTTACGCGTTCCAGAATCATATCAACCTGTTCGCGGGTTTCCTCGTAATTCATTTTTTACCTCCGTTCTTTGCTAATGCTTTTCTTACGGCAATACTCTTGCCTTTCGGAATTGGAATGCTGTATATTAGCTTGTTTGCATACCCTGACGCATCATCAGCATATTTATCTACTATGCTTTTCAGTGCTTCCATGTATTCCTCTTGACTACAGTATGCTGACTTTTTTATGCCATCGATATCCGGAATGAAGAAATTTTTAAATAAATTTTCGCAATATCTCCAATACCGGTTCATCGTAGTATTCCGGACGGTCACCAGATTAAATTTGTTCTTCGTAAAGAGCTGTTCTCCAATTGAAGACAAAGCAGTTTCAATATCGCCGATTTTCTGCTGCATGCGTTTTGCAATGCCGGCTTTATTCTTATCACTTCCATATGGTACATACTCCATGCCAATCATATCTATAAACATATCAGTAGCCTGTTTTTTTAACTGGTCATCCAGGATACACTCTGGCAGCATACACGGATATTTCCCCTGTGATAGGAACGAGCCCCTGTCCTTGGAAACATAGTATGCTGTCATTTCAGTCTTTACGGTCTCATCTTCTTCAGCTTCTCCCCTTCTGGCTTTCAGCTTCAGGTCTGCTGCAAATAATGCCTCATACAATGAACCCCTCAGTACTCGCGGAGCAGAATGGTTACCAAAGATATTTGCATATGCCCTAATCCCCATCCATACTTCGTTTGAATTTGTAAACTCCATACCAGTCATTACGTCTTTATTTTTGGACTTGGGAATAACCGTAACCGACGGCTCTTTATTTATCAGCCAGAACTGTCTTGCTGTCTTCATCATATCGGAACCATCTGGTGCTTTGAACAGCATTATTGATTTATAAATTCTTTTGATAGTCTTCTTTTCCATATCAATAGACCTGTAATCAGGACGCAGATAAGTTACCGGGAAAAACATACCTTCAAGCAGAGGAACCTGATATTTCTTTTGCAGCATTGAATTTACCGCATAGTTATATGAATCCCACTTCCATACCGGAATACCATAATCACATCCGGAATCATCATGGGCAATATTTAATAAAATACTTGAGAATAGACTTTTATCTTCCACCGTATCAAAATGATACATGGCCGGAGGACTTGGCATACAGATAAGGCCCGGCACATATGACTGACCCCTCATGCCAGCAATGCAACTCTCCATTAAAATTAAATTCATGTATTCGTCAAATTTTACACTATTTGCAAATTCAATATGTCGCCCGTCAATTTGCGCTTCATCATAATATGAATCCCTGTTATCTCCTCCTCCAAAATTTTCAATGTAATCATTAACATCCACATGCTGAAAAAATACTTTATTGTTTCCTCCACATTGCTTTGCATTAATTGAAGAAACTGACGCAATACTATTTTCCTTAAATACATTTTCTGCAGTTTTTGCATCAACCTGCATGAATGGCTTTTCTTCATCAAACAGGTCAAATGACGTTCCATTTTTTATGCACTCATCAAAATATGCATCAACTTTGTTAGCATCAAACCGGCCATTATTAAAAGCAGACATCAACTCATCGTTTACTCTTCTTCCATAAATGTCAACAACAACTGCTTCAGCCAATCTCTGCTGTAATCTTCTGACAATGGCAAAGTCTTTGTTTTCAGCACTGCATTTATACATATGAGCGTTGACGATATAATCTCTTAATCCAACTTTAAGCACCTTTCCTGTTTCTTTATCAACCACTCCCATCCAGGGTTCTGTTAGCACATCAAATACCATCTTTTTTTTTCTCCTTCCTGATGTTTTATTTAATATGCTGGAATTTTTGATAAGTAGAGATTTTTTGCGAATTTTTGCGAGTTTCTACAGATATGAACATATCACGCATAATATACTATATATGTCATATGATGTCGGAAATGGTTCCAGACACACTCCATTTGGAGTACCTGAGATACTGAATACACCGTCCAGCCATATAACTTCAAAACAAGTTCTTTGCAATCGCAGAGAGCTTTTTTTATGTAAAAAAACAGCCTCCCTTCCGAGAGACTGCAAATTTTCAAATTCCAAATTTCTTTTTCAGATATTCTTTTTTCTTGTCGTACACCATCTGGTCTTCCAGCCACAGCACCGGAAATGCCTGCTGCAAATATTTTTCTGCATCTTTTTTCATTTTAATTTTTGTCACATCCCCGCCAAACTGGTCGGACCTGATATCCTGCCAATCTAAAACCATTTTTGCAATTTCCTGGTCTGATGTATTGTGGACTCTGCCGGCAATATGCTTGAAATCCAGGATTGTATCACCCATCATATATTCCGGAATGTAATCATCTGTTTCAGATTCATTGACACCTGAAATATCGTATGGGATACCGTTCCCGTCCACCCAGACAATATGACCGAACGGAGCCGCCCAGCATATTTCTCCACGGTTAAATGCTGCTTTCAGCATGCATGCGAAATAATAGCAGTATCCACTTGCGAACTGCTGATATAATGCTTCTTCTGCTTCGCCGCATCCCTGTTTTGTTGAAAAATCATAGATAAAACGCAGCACCCCTTCATCTGCCTTTGGGTGTACTCTCTGGATTTTTTGGAGCCATTCTGGAAATTTGTCTTTCATTGTTTTCCCTGCCTTTCTGGTTGTTATATGATTAATATGCAGAAGAACAGAAAAACAGAAAAAATCACAAAAAATAAGTTTCATAACTATATTTTTCCAGCATTTTAAATGTATAATGTAATCAATAAACATTACAAAAACGAAAGGAGACGCTCTTATGGGAAAACTTGTTGAAGGACTTTGGGACTGCCCATTCTGCGACAACAAACGAATCAGGGCAGGGCAAAAAACATGCCCGAATTGTGGACATCCACAGGATGAAAACACAAAATTCTACATGCCAGATGCGATTGAATACGTATCTGAAGAAAAGGCAGCAAAAATCAGCCGCAACCCGGACTGGCAATGCTCTTTCTGCGGTAGCCTTAACAGTGATAACCTAGACACATGCAAAAACTGCGGCGCCACAAAAGAAGATTCGGAACGAAATTATTTCGAGATGCGACAGCAGGAAGAAGAAAAGAAACGCAAAAAAGAAGAACAAAAATCAGCTTCTCAGGGAAATACCAAAAAGGAAGAAGTAAAGAAGAAAGAAAAAGCAAAAAAATCTCTGGCAAAAAGAATACTGTTATTTCTTTGTATCTTTGCAGCAATCATTTTTGGAATGATATCCTGCTTTTCGCCGACCATTAAAAAAGTTACTATTGATGATTTCGATTGGGAAAGAACAATAGATGTTGAAGAAATCGTCACGCATAACGAAAGCGACTGGTCACTGCCTGATGGTGCACGATTGCAGCACACCAAGAATGAGATTAAAACATACGAAGATGTTCTGGACCACTACGAAACAGTAACAGAGACCAGGACCAGAAGCGTAATAGACCATTACGAAGAACGGAGCTCTTACACAGACCTCGGTAACGGATATTTTGAAGAAAATACCGAAAGCGTGCCTGTATATACAACGGAGACGTACACAGAGGATGTACAAAAGCCCGTCTACCGGCAGGAACCAGTATATGCTACGAAGTATTATTATGAAATAGACCGGTGGACTGTCGTAGACACCGCAAAAAGTTCCGGACATGACCAGAATCCTGTATGGCCCGAACCAAAACTTAAAGACGGTCAGAGGACCGGAGATAAAAGCGAACATTACTTTGTAACAGCCACATATCAGAAAAAGAAAGACAAAACGGAAACTGAAAAATACGAAATGGCTTTTTCTGAATGGAAGGAATTGAAAAAAGGCGAAGAAATAGAGCTTAAGATTGATGTGGGCGGATTTGCGGAGATAAACAAGGAATAAAAAATACGATACATAAGTACACCCGGAAGATTAACTCTTCCGGGTGGTTTCTTTTGCAAAATCATATCGGATTAAATCAGTGTCATGTCTCTGCTCAAATCCGTTCTTTTCGTAGAACTGATACAGCCTTTCTTCGTTTTCCTTTCCGTCCAGCGGTCTTCTACTTCCGTATATCTCAGAGCAGTTCAGTTCTCTTGCCAGTTCTTTTATTACATCCAAACCGGCAGAGCCAATTCCAATACCATACAGGTCTTTGCCACAGACATAATTATTAGCCAATTCTAATCGTTTAACGATGTCCGTCTCCAATCTGGATAACTGCCAGTTAAGCTCTGCTTTGTATATCGGGCTGCTGATATTAGTGCTGATGTATCCGTATATCGTATACACATATGTTCTTTGCGGTTCAATCTCAAATTTGTGTTCCAGGATATATCCAACATATACATCCTTGTCATATTGTCTGAGTTTCTTTATCCCGCAAATCTGTTTTCCTCTGCAGACATTTTCGTTTAAGAAATTGAGAAATGAACTCATATCTTTCAGCTCCCGTTCTGATTTAGACAGTTTGCGCTGCAAATCTTCATTAACACCACTGATTTGTTCTAGCAGTTTTTCTTCCTTTCTTCTTCCAAACACTCATCCGTCCTCCGATTCTGTATCAGTCTTATCATATCCTCCTTCGTAATTATACCACCGGCCCTGACTGTCTGTCAGCCGGAAATCTTCCAGCCAATTAGCGTAGAAGTCCCTCAGGCTTTCTGCTTTATTGTGAAAACCTCTTTTCTCATTTTCCATAATGTCATCTTCCAGCTGCCGCTTCAGCAATTTCAGTTCCAGCTTCTTCATTTTTGCATTTTCCGAGCCATCATATATCGCCAGTGTTGACTCATGTGCGAACATATATGCACTTCGCGTCCGATATTCAAACGGCACTTCGTATATCTTGATTTTTCCATTATGTAAATCCATCTTGAAACTGGATTTTTCGTCCTCGTAGTATACTTGTTCTTCTTTTCTCATTATTTTTACCTCTTTTTTTTGTTTTTTTCATACATTCAGTATGCTGAAAAATCTGACAAGAAAGATTTGTTTTGAATTTTTTTTGCTGCCTGCTTTTTAAAATTTTTCCAAAACCTGCATATTATCACCGACAAAACAAAAAGGACGGTGATAATATGATTAAAGAAAAATTTTTAAATCTCGTAAATGCATGCAAAAATGATAGAGATATGCTGGACATCATAGAAAGCGACATGATGGCTCTTGGCGAATATGTGTATGCTGTACACATCATGGAAACATCTCTCCCGATTATCCGCGTCAACTACGAAGGCCAGGAACTGCGTGACCGGGTTGAAAAACTTGACAACAATCGCAGGGCGCACCACGAACGCGCAATAATTGGCGTTAAGCGCCTGAACCGTTTTGCAGAAATGGAAGGTGTTGAGAAAATCTTTACAGGAGACGTTAACGACCGATACGCGATTGCTGACTTTTGCAGGGATACTACAATTGAAATGTTTGACGACCGGACAGGCTGCAGTCTTTCGCTTGTACATTCTGTACATTTTGAGCAAATTGTTGACGACGAACCGGAAAGAAATTAAAGTAAAGATAGAAAGAGAGAACAAAAGCATGTCAAACAACATCAAATTTCTTGCAGAAAATAAAAGTAAATTTCTGACAACAAAAGAATATTACGGATACGGACAAATCCTTAAAATTTCAGACGATGGAATTGAAAAACACATCGTGGTGAAACCAAAAGACCCAGTCTTTGGAATCACCATTAAATTTTTGGAAACCGGCCATCCGCAGTTTTTAATTCCTGCCGTTTCTATTGAGGATATAGCAATCATGCTGAAGAATCTTGAAAAAGCAAGAACATTTTGTAAGGAATTTTACGAAAGACGAGATGAATTTATTTGAAGAGCAAAAAAGAACATGCCAATTAGGCATGTTCTTTTTTTTGCCATCAAAACCACTCATCGTTCCAATATCCATACCTTCCACGTTTTCTCATAGAATAGCAGCTTTCACAAATCCCATACTGATAGTTATACGGCAACGCCCTTCCACAGTCAGGACACTGTCTTCTCTTCAACTGCTTTGTTTTTAGCACCTTCGTCAGTGTATCTGAAACTTCTTTTTTCTTTTTTCTTATCAGTTCTTTTTGTTCTTCTCTTGTATCAGGCATACCAAAAAGTCTGACAAAGTTGTGAATAAGGTCATATTTCTGATACAATCCTTCCAGCTCCTGGATTCTTTTGTTGACATCTGAAATACTTACAGCTCGCCGTTTTTCTATGTCAAGAGCTTCAATTTCACATGTCAGGTCAACCGTATATTCTCCTGCCACACGCTCGGCAAGAGTCTGCCATAAGAACACCATATCGTCGTTCTTCTCATTGAATGGAATATTTATAAGGCGATAAATCAGGTCTTTGTTGTCCGTATAGTTTTCAATCCATTCACACAGTTTCAGTTGCTGTTCAATATCTGCCTTCAGGAACAGGCTTTCTGTTTCCACCTCATCCCATTTATTCATAACGTCAGACAGTTTTCCTTCCACCGCCGTCAGGAATCTCGGGAACCGAATGCGGGCAAAATTGATATCTTCAGGCTTCATACTCATTGACCTGCGGATGAATTTTCTTCCTTTTCCGGCGGTAAATTTTCCTTCGTCATAGATGCCTTTTCTCCCCGCTCTTCCTGCAATCTGCTGTACCTCTTCCGGCTTCAGAAGCCTGACTTCGTAACCATCAAACTTTTCCGTTTCCAGAAATACAACCCTTTTTACCGGCAGGTTCAGCCCCATTCCAATTGCGTCTGTCGCAATAACAACCTGCGTCTCACCGCTCAAAAATCTCTCCGTTTCTGCTTTTCTGGTTTCATACGGCAAAGCACCGTAAATCATGCTGCACGCAATTTTTCTTGCCTGCAGCTCTGCGGCAACGTTGATAACGCTTCGTTTTGAAAACACAATCAGGGCATCGCCAGGCTTCACACCATCCGGAAACCGGAACCCATCTTCGTCCATCGTTAAAGGTGTCATACGCTCTTTCCGGTCTATATCTACTATCTCGTCACCACAATACTCAATCAGGCGCTTTACAATATCCTCAGCATTTGGCGCCATACAAATATGTATTTCTTCGGCACAAAGTCCAAGAATTGCAGCAGTCCAGGCGCCTCCTCTGCTTTCATCTGCAATCATCTGACATTCATCAATTACCGCAACGTCATAATGTTTACCCAAATCAGCCATCTCAATCGTTTCAGAAACGTGAGAAGCGCCGTTTACAATGGCTTCCTCTTCCCCAGTCAGCAGAGAACATTCAACACCCTCTGCATTCGTATTTTCGTATACCTCAAGAGCCAGAAGTCTTAACGGAGCCAGATATGCCGCTTCATGTGCCTCCCTGAATTTTTGTAATGCAGTGAAAGTCTTCCCTGAATTAGTCGGCCCGATATGCAGCACAAACTTTCTTTTCATCATCCGGGCTTTCGGATACGCATCTTTAATATGTTCCGGAATCGCAGTTACAACCGCTTCGCTCATTCTCTCGTATTCATTAAGAGCCTCAACATTTTCGCAATACTGATTGTAATGCACCATCATCTTATTTTTAATTTTTTCAACCGGTAATTTCTCCACCAGCTTTTCAAAATCTGGCGATTTCTTAAACACATCAACCGCGCTTGCTGTCATCTTGCCAAGCTGATTCTTTTTTAAGTCCGGGTTTTTCTTTTTTGCTTCTTCTCTGTATTTCCTTCTATATTCCCGTTCAACATATTGTCTTGCATATGTTTTTGCTGTTTTTTCGTTTTCTTTTAGAAATTCCTCAAAACTCATCAATTCAGTCATTCAATATCCTCTCCTGTACAAATTATTTTAGATTTCTTTTTGTTTTTTCTGTATCTAATATGCCTGAATTTCTACATACAAAAGAATTTTTGCGGGTATTTTTAAGTATTTTTGCAAGAAAAAGCAACCGGCAAAAGCTGGCTGCTAATCAACGCAGAATTTAAGGTCAACTATATCGTCTGCGAATTAAGAGTTTTGTATTTAATTTCGCACGCGGGCTTGAATTCCATATTCGAAGTCCAGTAACAAATCCAGCTCTGCTGGCGAGTTATCAATGTCCATAGAGAGACTTGAACTCTCACGCCTTTCAGCACGTGAGCCTAAATCACGCGCGTATCCCAAATTCCGCCATATGGACATAAATCGCAGTGACAAGATTTGAACTTGCACGCTTTTCAGCAATTGATTTTGAGTCAACCTCGTCTTCCGAATTCCGACACACTGCGAAAATGCACCAGGAGAGACTTGAACTCTCACGAAGATAATTAAACTTCTTTGGATTTTAAGTCCAATGCGTCTGCCTGTTCCGCCACTGGTGCAAACTTAACTTTTTTCTATCCCTGCTCCTCGCAGGCTACCTAATCGCTTCATTATTTTTACCTCTTTTTTTCTTATACTTTTAACAGCCAATACAGGAATCGAACCTATGTTTTCAGAGTCAGAATCTGATGTGCTACCATTACACCAATCGGCTAAAATTCGGACGGAGCGGCTCGAACGCTCGACAATGTGCATATCAGGCACATACTCT
>OQVI01000372.1_pt1 | contig 30850 bp, 30 predicted proteins | sample 1691651 | NCBI WGS metagenome assembly OQVI01 (sample SAMN03418287, study PRJEB22391) | human gut metagenome | biome: human-gut; feature: organic feature; material: feces | host: Homo sapiens | place: Italy | collected 2013-04
CCGCTGCTACCCGCTGCCCAGACCTCGCTCCCCCCGTCGAAACCTTTACGCCCCCATAAAAGTGCACCTTGCGATGCACGAAAAACAGGAGAAGTTCCGCTTCAGGGAAACCGTCTGAAACGATCAATAGTATTTGCCGTTGGATTTCATGGCGCGGTCGATGGAACGCTTGGCGTCGCGCTGGGCGGCGTCGGCACGCTTGTCATAGAGCTTTTTGCCCTTGCAAAGGCCCAGTTCCATTTTTACGCGGCCATGTTTGAAATAGAGCGAAAGCGGCACCAGCGTGTATCCCTGCAGCTTGCACTGCTGGTGCAGCCGCCGGATCTCGTTTTTGTGTGCCAGAAGCCGCCGGACACGCAGAGGGTCCTGGTTGAAGATGTTGCCGTGGTCGTAGGGCGTGATGTGCATGCCCTTGACCAGCAGTTCGCCGTCCTCAATGTCCACCCAGCTGTCCTTCAGGTTGACCCCGCCAGCCCGCAGGCTTTTGACCTCGGTGCCCTTGAGCTCAACGCCGGTCTCCAGCGCTTCCAGAACGAAATACTCGTGGCGCGCTTCGCGGTTGGTGGCGATGGTTTTGGTCGCCGGGCGCTCCTTGGTGGGTGCCATGCTGCGCGCCTCCTTTCTCCGTTCAGTTCGTTGTATTAGTATACCATTTTTTTGTACTTTTGCAAGGGGCATCTTTGAAGAAACTGTAAATTATTGCACTCTGACCGGCCGCGGACCGGTCACCCTTGACCTTCCCCCTTGTGGAAGGTATATTCTAAGGGCAGAGGGGCGCACTGCCCCGGACAAAGGAGGGCACTTTATGCTCAACATCGAACATCTGACCAAGACCTACGGCGGCAAGGCGGCCGTGCAGGACCTCAGCCTGCACATCCGCCCCGGCGAGATCTGCGCATTCATCGGCCACAACGGCGCGGGCAAGACCACCACACTCAAGTGCTGCTGCGGCATCCAGCAGTTCGACAGCGGCCGCATTACGGTGGACGGCATCTCGGTACAGGATGACCCGCTGGAATGCAAGCGGCGGCTGGCCTATCTGCCGGACAACCCGGATCTGTACGAATACATGACCGGCATCCAGTACCTGAACTTCATCGCAGATATCTTTGCCGTGGGGGCACGGGAGCGTGCCGAGTGCATCCGGTCCTACGGCGACCAGTTCGACCTCACGCAGGACCTGGCCCAGCCCATCAGCGCATACTCCCACGGCATGAAGCAGAAGCTGGCCATCATCTCGGCCCTGCTCCACGAGCCGAAGCTCATCCTCATGGACGAGCCCTTTGTGGGGCTGGACCCGTTGGCGGCACACCAGCTCAAGACCCTGATGCGCCGCTTCTGCGACGGCGGCGGGGCCATCTTTTTCTCGACTCATGTGCTGGAGGTGGCCGAAAAGCTCTGCGACCGGGTGGCCATCATCCGGGCCGGGCGGCTGGTGCGGGCCGGTTCCATGGACGAGGTGCGCGGCGATGACAGTCTGGAAGAGGTCTTTCTGGAACTGGAAGGCACGGAGGCGCAGGCATGATGATCCGTGCATTGCTCCGCAAGCAGCTGCGGGAGCTGGGCGCGGCCTTTCTCCGCAGCAGCAAGACCGGCAAAGCGCGGTCCCGGGCATCGGCCGTGGGGTATGCGCTGTTGTTTGCCGTGCTGGTGGTGGTGCTCATGCTCTGCTTTGCGGGCATGGCCCTGCCGCTGGCTTCGGTGCTGCTCCCGGCCGGGCTGGACTGGCTGTATTTTGCCTCTATGGGGCTCACGGCGCTGCTGGTGAGCGTGCTGGCCAGCGCCTTTACCAGCTATTCCGGCCTGTTCCAGAGCCGGGACAACGAACTGCTGCTCTCGCTGCCCATCCCGCCGGCGGTCATTTTCGGGGTGCGGGTGAGCACCGTTTATCTGGCCTGCCTGATCTACCTGCTCATGGCGTGGGTCCCGGCGGTGGTGTGTTACGGCCTGCTGGCGGCCCATCCGCTGGCCGGGGTGCTGTGCAGCATCCCCATGGCGTTGGTGCTGGCCGGAGCGGCCTGCATTCTGGCGGTATTGCTGGGCTGGGCCGTGGCGCTGGCCAATGACCGCGCCCGGCACAAAAGTCTGGTCACCGTGGTGTGCTCGCTGGTGTTTTTTGCGCTGTATTATGCGGGTTTTCTGCGGGTGCAGGAGATGCTGGACGATCTGCTGGCCGATGCCGCACAGTCGGGTGCGGCGCTTGCCCGTGCAGCCTGGCCGCTGCGGCTGCTGGGCGGCGCGGCGGCAGGGGAGCTCCCGGCGCTGGTCGGCCTCGTGCTGGGCACAGTGCTGTGCTTTGCGGCCTTTTGCAAGCTGCTGGAAAAGCCCTACCTGCGCCGCATGACGGCCCGGAAGGGTACGGCCCGCACGGCATACCATGCGCGAAAAGCACGCCCCGTCAGCCTGCGGCAGGCTCTGCTGCGCCGGGAACTGCTGCATCTGGGGTCCAGCTCGGCCTATATGCTCAACAGCGCCATGGGCACGCTGGGCCTGCTGGTGCTGGGCGGCGTGTCCCTGTGGAAGGCAGACCTCTTTGCCCGGTTTGCGCAGGCCGTGCCGGAAGGGATCCCGGTGCTGGTGTGCTGTGCCGTGTGTGCGGTGTCGTCAGCCAACTTCCTGACCACGCCCTCCGTCTCGCTGGAAGGTCGGACGGTCTGGCTTTTGCAAAGCCTGCCCATTCCGTCCTGGCAGGCCCTGTGTGCTAAGCTGGAACTGCATCTGCTGCTGACCGGCGTCCCGGCGGCATTGTGCCTTGTGTGCATGCAGGCGGCGGTGCAGATGCCGCCGGTGTATTTCTGCCTGACTCTGCTGGAAGCAGAGCTGTTTGTGCTGCTCAGTGCGGAAATGGGCCTTGCACTGGGGCTTGTGCTGCCCAACCTGCATTGGACGAGTGAGGCCGCGGTGATCAAAATGAGTGGCTGTACCTTGCTGTCCATGGCGGCCAATCTCGTTGCTGTGCTGGTGCTGACCCTTGCGCAGACCAATCTGCTGAAGATCCTTCCGCTTCCGGCGGTCATGGCGGCGGCCCTTGTGCTGCTGGCGGGTGCGGACGGGCTGCTGGGGCACTGGCTGAAAACCAGAGGAGCCAGACGCCTTGCAGAACTTTCCTGAAAAACCATAAAACAAAGCAGCGGCCTGCTCTCCCAAAACGGGGGAACAGGCCGCTGCTGTTTGTGCGGGAGGGGCTTACTGGATGCCGGTGACTTTGTAGTCCTGATCCTCGACGGTCTTCTTCAGCACATCGTCGGAAACTTCGGCGCTCAGGGTGACAACGGCGGTGCCGGCCTCGTGGCTCACCACAGCCTCGGTCACTTCGGGCAGGGCCTCCAGCGCCTTCTTCACACGGGCCTCACAGTGGCCGCACATCATGCCTTCTACATGCAGAGTCTTTTTCATGGTCATATCCTCCTTGATGGTTCTCTCTTTATCCTCAACCGCTGCGGGCTGCGTGAGGGCAGCGGGCAGGGCAGAAGCGTTTTTCAGCGGGTGGTCGTGTTTGGTGCTGTGCAGATCGAACAGATTCAGCCGCAGGGCGTTGCTCACCACGCAGAAGCTGGACAGGCTCATGGCCGCTGCGCCGAACATGGGGTTCAGCGTCAGGCCGAAGGGGATGAACGCACCGGCTGCCAGCGGAATGCCGATGGTGTTGTAGAGGAAGGCCCAGAACAGGTTCTCGTGGATGTTGCGCAGGGTGGCGCGGCTCAAGCGGATGGCGGCGGGCACATCCGAGAGCCTGGAATTCATCAACACCACATCGGCGGCGTCGATGGCCACATCGGTACCGGCGCCAATGGCGATGCCGGTGTCGGCGCGGGTCAGGGCGGGGGCGTCGTTGATGCCGTCACCCACCATGGCTACCTTGCCGGCGGCCTGCAGCTGACGGATCACGGCTTCCTTGCCGTCCGGCAGCACCCCGGCGATCACGGCGTCCACACCGGCCTGCTTGCCGATGGCGTCAGCCGTGCGCTGGTTGTCGCCGGTGAGCATGACCACTTTGATGCCCATGGCCTGCAGCTCCCGGATGGCCCGGGGGCTGTCCTCCTTGATGGTGTCAGCCACCGCGATGACACCCAGCAGACGGCCTGCGCCGCCAAAGAACAACGGGGTCTTACCCTGCGCCGAGAGCTCGGCTGCTGCCTGTGCCAGCTCGGCCGGGACGGTGACCTTGGTGCCGGTAAAGGCTGCGTTGCCGCCAAAGATCTCCTTGCCGTCCAGCTTGGCGCTCAGGCCGTTGCCGGGCAGGGCCGCAAAGTCAGTCACCTCCGGGGCGTCCAGCTGCTGTGCCTCGGCATAAGCCAGCACAGCGCGGGCCAGCGGGTGCTCGCTCTTGCATTCCAGCGCGGCGGCCAGGGTCAGCAGTTCGGTCTCGGTCACGCCGTCGGCGGGCAGGATGTCGGTGACCTTCGGCTCACCGCTGGTGATGGTGCCGGTCTTGTCCAGTGCCACGATCTGGGTGCGGCCGGCAGCTTCCAGCGAAGCGGCAGTCTTGAACAGGATGCCGTTTTTGGCGCCCATGCCGTTACCCACCATGATGGCCACCGGCGTGGCAAGGCCCAGGGCACAGGGGCAGCTGATGACCAGCACCGAGATGCCGCGGGCCAGCGCATAGCCCAGCTCCCGGCCCAGAAGCAGCCAGACCACGGTGGTGACCACTGCAATGCTGATGACCGCCGGCACAAAGAAGCCGGACACGGTGTCGGCTACCTTGGCGATGGGAGCCTTGGTGGCGGCGGCATCGCTCACCATCCGGATGATCTGGGCCAGGGTGGTGTCCTCACCCACGCGGGTGGCTTCGCACCGCAGGAAGCCGGACTGATTGGCCGTGGCGGCGCTCACCTTGTCCCCGGCGGCCTTGTCCAACGGGATGCTCTCGCCGGTCAGGGCGCTTTCGTTCACGGCGCTGCTGCCTTCCAGCACGACGCCGTCCACCGGGATGTTCTCACCGGGGCGCACCACAAAGATGTCGCCCTTCTGTACCTGCTCGATGGGGACGGTCACCTCGGCACCGTCCCGCAGCAGGGTGGCCGTTTTGGGGGCCAGCTTCATCAGGCTCTTCAGTGCATCGGTGGTCTTGCCCTTGGAGCGGGCCTCCAGCATCTTGCCCACCGTGATCAGGGTCAGGATCATGGCCGCCGACTCAAAGTAGAACTCCATCATATAGTGCATGACCAGCTCGTCGTTGCCGTCCACCTGTGCGCGGGTCATGGCAAACAGGGCGTAGGTGCTCCACACAAAGCTGGCCATGGAGCCCATGGCCACCAGCGTGTCCATGTTGGGGGAGCCGTGGATCAGCCCCTTGAAGCCGTTGATGAAGAACTTCTGGTTGATCACCATCACGATGCCCGCCAGCAGCAGCTGGACAAGGCCCATGGCAACATGGTTGCCGTCAAACCAGTGGGGCAGAGGCCAGCCCCACATCATGTGGCCCATGGAAAAGTACATCAGTACCAGCAGAAAGCCCAGCGAAGCAATCAGCCGCCGCTTGAGCTTGGGCGTCTCGTGGTCGGCCAGCGCGTCCAGGTCGGCGCTGGGGGAGCTGGCGGTGGCAGCACCGGCCGCCTTGGGGCTGGCACCGTAACCGGCTTCCTGCACGGCCTGAATGATCGCCGCGCTGGATGCGGTGCCCTCTACGCCCATGGAGTTGGTCAGCAGGCTCACCGAACAGCTGGTCACACCCGGTACCTTTTTTACGGCCTTTTCCACCCGGGCAGAGCAGGCCGCGCAGCTCATACCCGTCACATTGTATTGTTCCATTGTATTCACTCCTGATAAGTCCAGTATGTCTGCCGCAGGGTCACTTCATGAACCGGGGCAGCAGCTTGATCAGCTCGTTCAGCTTTTCGTCGCTGCCGGCACGCAGGTCATCGGCCACACAGGTGCTCATGTGCTGGGCCAGCAGCTCCTTGGCAAAGCTGTTCAGCGCCGAGTTCACGGCGGCCACCTGTACCAGAATGTCCACACAGTAGGCATCCTTTTCCAGCATGCCGCGCACGCCGCGTACCTGGCCTTCGATGCGGCTCAGCCGGTTGACCAGTGCTTTGTATTCCTCCGGGCTGCGGTCCTTGTGGCGGCAGCAGGAGGGGACAACGTCCGGCACATCGGCGGGGGAAACCGTGTCTGCCGCAGGCTCTTCGGTGCTGCAGCAACAGCAGGGCTTCTTTTCAGTGGATTCCATGATGCAGGCTCCTTTCACAAACCCCTTGGGGGTATCTTTTGCTTCCAGCAGGAGTATACCACACCATATCCGACAAATCAAGTAGGAATTTGAAATAAAAGAAAAAAGAGGGAAAACCCGCAGGTTTTCCCTCACACAGAACCGTGATAAAGTTACTTTTCCAGAATGCGCGGAGCAAACAGGCTCCACATCTTGCCCCACCAGTACCAGTCGTGGGACACGTCGCCGCCCCACAGTTCCAGATGGGCGGGCAGGCCCTGGGCCTGCAGCACATCGGCCAGTGCCTGGGTGTCGGCCTTGGCGTCATCCTCGTAGGCACCCTGACCGGCGCAGAGGATGAGACTGTTTTCCTCGGCCTTGACCAGTGCCAGCTTGTTGGCGATGCCGTTCTCCTGCAGGTACAGCAGGGGAGAGCAGCGCAGCACCAGATCGTCGTTCTCGGCACCCCAGAAGCGGCTCAGGTCGTAGATGCCGCCCATGCCCACAGCACCGGCAAACAGGGTGGGGCGGCGCAGACGGCAGTTCACGGCCTGATAGGCGCCCAGATCCACACCGGCGCACCAGATCTTGGTGCCCTTCTCGGCCTTGTTCAGGGTCAGGATGCGGGGAGCCAGCTCGGCAGTCAGGTAAACAAAATACTTCTCCTGTGCCTCGGCCCGGCGGCGCAGCGGCAGATCCCCGTTCAGCACGCCTTCACCGTCCACGCTGTCGGCGCAGAACAGCTGGATCTTGCCCTCGTTCAGCAGCTGGGCAATGGCGTCCGGCATGCCGTTGTTTTCCCAGTCGAAAAAGCGGCCGCCGCGGGCGGGCAGAGCCAGCACCGGCACACCGGCGCTGCCATATACCTTAAACTCCATCTCGCGGTTCAGCACACTGCTCCACTCTTTGTAATAGGTACCCTGCATCATAATCAATCAAGCACTCCTTTTTTATCATGATCCGGCCCCGGCGCACAGTCGCTGCACGTCCAGCCGGCAGTAGCGTTTCAGGATAAATCAGACAAACTGGTTGCGCTGTGCGTCGTACTCGTAGCCGACGGCACGCAGCTTTGCACACAGATCAGTCTTGTCGGCGTCCAGATCTTCGCACAAAGCATCGAGGTTTTTGAAATAATCCCGGAGTTTGAGGTTCACCACGCTCAGCAGCATGATGGGATCGGTGGGAAGAGCCATGCGTTCATCTCCTTTAAGGCAACAAAAAAAGCCGGCCACTCGACAAAGTGACCGGCCACATACACCAAATTAGACAGCGCGGGTAACTTTGCCAGCGCGCAGGCAACGGGAGCATGCGTAGACATACTTGGGAGAGCCCTCCACGACCGCCTTGACACGACGGACATTCGGCTTCCAGGTACGGTTGGAACGGCGATGGGAGTGAGAGACCTTAATACCAAAGGTAACGCCCTTGCCGCAGCATTCACACTTAGCCATGGTACTTGCACCTCCTAGAGTGAAGTAAGGAATCAAAATAATCAGCTTGACTATTTTACCAGAGACGCGGGCAAAATGCAAGCCTTTTTTCAAAATTTCCGTCATCTTTTTCCAATCTTTTGCAGCAAGGGTTGCTCAACCGGCCAAAAGATAGTATTATAATAAAAAATGTTGTTTTTCAGGAGATGCTTATGACACGGGCAACCTATTATCTCGTCCGCGCGCTGGTGGCACTGGTGGCCATCCCGTTCCATGAAGCCGGCCATGCGCTGGCTGCCTGGCTGCTGGGGGACCCCACCGCCAAGCGCGAAGGCCGCCTTTCGCTGAATCCGTTTGCTCATTTTGACCTGCTGGGCACGTTGTGCATGGTATTTGCGGGCGTGGGCTGGGCAAAGCCGGTCTCCACCAACCCCCGCAACTTCAAAAACCCCAAGTGGGGCATGGCCCTCACCGCATTGGCGGGCCCGGTGGCCAACATTGTGCTGGCCTATCTTGCCATGGTGCTGTGGAAGGTACTGTACTATTGGGCCCCGGTAAACCAGGCCACTTATTACCTGGCCTACTTCCTCCAGTATATGGTGCTGATGAACGTGAGCTTGGCGGTGTTCAACTTTATCCCGGTGCCGCCGCTGGACGGCAGCCGCATCCTGCTGGTGGCGCTGCCCCAGCGGGCGTACTTCGGCCTGATGAAGTACGAGCGCTATATCATGATCGCGCTGCTGGCGGCGGTGTGGATGGGCCTGCTGGATGCCCCGCTGTATTACCTGAACAATGCTGTGTGGGATCTGCTGAGTGCGGGTACCGGTTACATTGACCGGATCGCCTATTCGGTCTACTACGCAGCAGCCGGGACGGTGGTCTGAGCGATGGCAGAGGAACTGACCTTCCATCTGGAAGATTTTGACGGCCCGCTGGAATTATTGCTGGCTCTTGTGGCCAAACATAAGATGGACCTGCACAACATCCCCATTCTGGAACTGATCGACCAGTACACCCGCACGGTGGAGCAGGCCGACCCGGACCCGGAGACCGCCAGCGCCTTTATCGAGATGGCGGCCCATCTGGTGGAGATGAAGAGCTATCTGCTGCTGCCCCGCAGCGAAGAGGGTGAGCGGATGAAGCAGGAATTCACCGGCCAGCTCATCGAGTACGACCAGTGCCGCCGTATGGCCGCGCTGCTGCGGGCAAAAGGGGAGCAGGCACCGGTGTTCGTGCGGCAGCCGATGGAGATGGAGTGGGACAACACCTACACCCTGCACCATGCACCCCAAATTTTGGCCGACTACTGGAACGCCCTTGCCGGGCGCACCCGCCTGCGCCGGGAGCCCACCCAGCAGCAGTTTGAGCCGCTGGTCACGGCCCCCATGGTGTCGGTGACCAGCCGGGTGGTGTATATCCTGCGCAGCCTCATCAGCGGGGCCGCGGCCCGCATGGGCCAGCTGTTCTCGCCCCGGCAGAGCCGCAGCACCAACGTGGCCACCTTTCTGGCCCTGCTGGAGCTGGTGCGCGGCGGCCGCGTCACCCTGGGGGAGAACGGAGAGCTGACCATGCAGCGCACCCGGATAAAGGAGAAAAAATGAACCAGAAACAGATTCGTGCCGTAGTGGAGGCCATGCTGTTTGCCTGCGGGGAGCCCATCGGCTCCGACAAACTGGCACAGGCCGTGCAGCTGCCCCAGACCAGCGTGGAAAACGCGCTGGAAGAGCTGCGCACCCGCTACACCCGGGAGGACAGCGGCCTGTGCCTGCTGCACCTGAACACCCGCTGGCAGCTGGCCACCAAGGCCGAGTGGGCCGATTGCGTGCGCCGTGTGCTGGACAGCCGCCGCGCCGTGCCGCTGGGCCCTGCCGCCATGGAGACCCTGACCGTGATCGCCTACAATCAGCCGGTGTCCCGCGCTTTCATCGAGCAGGTGCGCGGGGTGGACTCCTCGTCCAGCGTGTCCGGCCTGCTGGAAAAGGGCCTGATCGAGGAAGCTGGCCGTCTGGACCTGCCGGGCCGCCCGGTGAGCTTCCGCACCACCGACACCTTTTTAAGAGTATTCGGCCTGTCCAGTCTGGCGGACCTGCCGCCGGTGCATCAGCCGGAAGCCCCGGCAGAAAGCGAGGGATGACCCATGACCACCGTTCTTGCCGCTGTGGGCGGGGTGCTGCTGTTCCTGCTGAAGGTCCTTGGCATTCTGCTGCTGGTGGTGCTGGCTCTAATGGTGCTGTTGCTGCTCATCCCGTTCTGTGCGGATGTCAGCTGGGAGCAGGACACCCTGACCGTAAAGGCCGGGGCACTGGGCATCACCTTCCCGGTGTTCCAGTACCCGAAGCCGGAGCCGACGGAGGAGAGCAAGCGCAAAAAGAAGCCGAAAAAGGCAAAAGCGGCAAAGAAGCCTGCCAAGGAGAAAAAGTCCGCAGAGCCGCGCAAAAAGGCAAAGCTGACCCTGAACATCCTGTGCACCATCCTGCGTGGGGCCGGGACGCTGATCCGGGCTGTATTCGGCGCGCTGCGCATCACCCACATCCGGGTATGCCTTGGCGTGCGCGGGGAGGACCCTGCTGCAGCGGCCCGCAATTACGGCAAGCTGCAGGCATGGCTATACCCGGTGCTGGGTGTGCTTGACCGCTTCATTTACCTGCAGTTTGACGAACTGCGCATCGTGCCGGACTTTGGCAGCGCCGAACCCACCGTAGAGGACCGTGTGTCCTTGCGCATTTCGGCAAGGGCGCTGTTTATCGTCGTCGCAGCGGTGCGTGTGCTGGCGGAGTTCTGGCGCGAAAAGGTGCTGGACGTTTTCCTGTAACTGTGGTACACTGAATAAAATAGTGTGACTAGTGTGACGGAGCCTGACAGTCTGCGATCTCCCGGTAAAACTCCGGGGACACAGGCCTGACAAAAACGATCAAAGGAGATTTGCATTATGGCTGAGCATCCGATTCAGGGCATTATGAACGTTACCATGGACAAGATCCACGAGATGGTGGACGCCAATACCATCATCGGCAAGGCTATCACCACCGAGGACGGCACCACCATTCTGCCAGTGTCCAAGGTGAGCTTTGGTTTTGCCTCCGGCGGCACCGACTTTGACGGCAAGAATGCCGCCAACAAGGACCTGTTCGGCGGCGGCTCCGGCGCGGGCGTCAACATCCAGCCGGTGGCATTTCTGGTGATCAAGGACGGCTGCGTGCGCACCATCCAGCTGACGGACGGCTCCAATAGTGTTGACCGTGCTCTGGCCATGCTGCCGGAGCTGGTGGAAAAGGTGTCTGCACTGGTCAGCAAAAAGGGCGAAAAGCCCGCAGACGAGGCACCCAAGGCAGAGTAAGCCTTGACAGGAACCCTCTGACTAGGCGGTATGCCGGTAGCTTTCTCCTCGGACACGAATCGGGCCATTCCATCGCCCGCCCTACTGCCTGCGGCAGCAGGGTCCCACCCCAGCGGACGGTCCTCGGAGAAACTCCCGGCACACCGCCCCATCAACCTAAGCCGTAACCGCAGACTTCCAACCTGCGGTTTGAGATACAGCACGTTATGGCGTGCGTTTTGAGCGCCGGGAGGCGCACAAGGAGTTTTTATTATGGCAGAAGAACGTATTCAGAAGATCATGGCCGAGCAGGGCCTGTGCTCCCGCCGTGCGGCCGAGCAGATCATTGCCGAAGGCCGCGTCAAGGTCAATGGCCACCCCGTGAAGGTGGGCGACAAGATGGACCCCCACCGTGATGTGCTGCATGTGGACGATCAGCGCATCTACATCCAGAAGGATCAGCAGCTGTATTATCTGGCCCTGTACAAGCCCTGCGGCTATGTCACCACCGCCAGCGATGAGCTGGGCCGCAAGACGGTCATGGAGCTGGTGAGTGACATCCCCGCCCGCCTGTACCCGGTGGGCCGCCTGGACAAGGACAGCGAGGGTCTGCTGCTTATGACCAACGACGGTGCCTTTGCACAGGCAGTTACCCATCCGTCGGGCGGCATCTCCAAGCTGTACCGCGTGACCGTGCAGCCCCGTGCCGACGAAGCGCAGATCATCAAGATGAGCAGCGGCGTGGTGCTGGACGACGGCACCAAGACCCTGCCCTGTGCCATCAATGTGGTCACCGATGAGCCGGGCCGCACCGTGATGGAAATGACCCTGAAAGAGGGCAAGAACCGCGAGATCCGCCGCATGTGCGAGGCCGTCGGTCTGGAAGTGGTGCGTCTGAAGCGCAACGCCGAAGGTGTGGTCAAGCTGGGCATGCTCAAGCCGGGCACCTACCGGGAGCTGACCAAGGCAGAGATCAACGGCCTGCGTTCGGCCGCCGCCAAGGGCCGCGCCCAGACCCGCAGCGCAGCACTGCAGTCCAAGGCAGCAGAACGCCGTCCCCGTGGTCCGGTGGGCAAGAGTGCCCCGAAAAAGCGGAAGTAAGCACGTTTGTAGGAGAAGGGACCCCTGTGCATGATTTTGCGCGGAGGTCCCTTTTTGCGGTTGAACGTACTGCAGCGCCTACAAGTGAAGAATCGTCATATCTTCATCTGAAAAATGAGCAAAATTGATTCAAGAAGATGCGACAATAAAAACACGCGCATCACCGTCAAAAGATGAAACCGGGATTTTGCGGGAGGGGAACTGTGTGCCTGCCGGAAACAGGAGATGCTTTCGACAACAAAAGTTCATCCTCCTGAAGCAACCCTGTTCTTCGACGGAAATTGTGCTATAATACAAAAGCAACGCTTTGCCCGGCCCGGTGGGCCTGGCCTGCAGAGCAGATTGGAAACAAGGAGTTTATGGAATCATGGAAAGAGAAACCCTGAAGTCCCGCCTGGGCTTCATCCTGCTTTCCGCGGGCTGCGCCATCGGCATCGGCAACGTGTGGAAGTTCCCCTATATTGCCGGTCAGGGCGGCGGCGGCGCATTCGTGCTGTTTTATCTGGTTTTTCTGGTCATTCTGGGTCTGCCCATCATGACCATGGAGTTTGCGGTGGGTCGCGCCTCCCGCAAGAGCCCGGTGCGGGCCTATCAGGCACTGGAAAAGCCGGGCCAGAAATGGCACATCCACGGCTATCTCACCCTGATCGGTTGCTATCTGCTGATGATGTTCTACACCACGGTGGCCGGCTGGATGCTGCACTATTTCTACATGACCGCCATCGGTCAGCTGTCCGGCCTGAACGCCGAGCAGGTAGCCGGTAAGTTCACCGAGATGCTGGCCAGCCCCGGCGTGATGACCTTCTGGATGGTGTTCGTGGTGGTGCTGAGCATTCTGGTGTGCGCCAAGGGCCTGCAGAACGGTCTGGAGCGGGTGACCAAGGTCATGATGATCGCTCTGCTGGCCATCATGGTGGTGCTGGCGGTCAACAGCCTGTTCATGCCCGGCGCAAAAGAGGGCCTCGAGTTCTATCTGGTGCCCGATTTTGCCCGTATGCAGGAGGTGGGCGTGGTCAACACACTGGTGTCGGCCATGAACCAGGCCTTCTTCACCCTGAGCCTTGGCATCGGTGCCATGGCCATCTTCGGCAGTTACATCGGCAAGGAGCACTCCCTGCTGGGCGAGTCGGTCCGCATCGTGGTGCTGGACACCTTTGTGGCCATCACCGCTGGTCTGATCATCTTCCCGGCCTGCTTCACCTATGGTGTGGACCAGACCAGCGGCCCCAGCCTGATTTTCATCACTCTGCCCAACATCTTTGCCAACATGGCGCTGGGGCGTCTGTGGGGCACCCTGTTCTTCCTGTTCATGGCTTTTGCGGCCCTGTCCACGGTGCTGGCCGTGTTCGAGAACATCATCTGCTGCGGCATGGAGCTCACCGGCTGCAGCCGCAGGAAGTCCAGTCTGGTGAATTTGGTGCTCATCATTGCGCTGTCCATGCCCTGTGTGCTGGGCTATAACCTCTGGGCCTGGGACGGCTTTGCCGTGTTCGGCGGTGCCGTGCTGGACTTTGAGGACTTCCTGGTCAGCAACCTGTTCCTGCCGCTGGGCAGTCTGGTGTACCTGCTGTTCTGCGTCACCAAGTACGGCTGGGGCTGGGACAACTACAAAAAGGAAGTCAACACCGGCAAGGGCCTCAAGATGCACGACTGGATGCGCGGCTACCTGACCTACGTTCTGCCGGTCATCGTGCTGTTCATCTTTGCCTTTGGCATCTACGACAAATTCTTCGCATAAAACTGCGGCTCCTCTTATCTGGTTAAGAGGAGCCTTTTCTGACAGAAAGGAGTTCCGGATGCACATTCTTGTCTGCGACGACGATGCCGCCTTCAGCGCGAAGGTGGCGGAGTATGCGGCGGCTTACTTTGAAGCGCACGAGATCCCGGTGCAGGCTACGGTCTGTTCCGACCCGGAGCAGGTGTTGGCGATCCCGGACCTGGAGCTGTACCGCATTGCATTCCTGGATGTGGACATGCCGCAGGTCAACGGCATTGCACTGGGCGGCCAGCTCCGGCACCGCAATCCGGACATCTGTCTGGTCTATGTATCGGCCTATCTGGCCTTTGCGCTGGATGGCTACAAGGTCAACGCCTACCGCTACATCCTCAAACGGGACGTCGCCAAGCAGCTGCCCAGCTGTCTGGAGGACATCTATGCGTCCATGATGCAGGCCGGTACCAAGACCCTCACCGTGCACCACAACCGCGAGAACATTCGCATCCCGCTGGACCAGATCTATTATCTGGAGAGCGAGGGCCGGGTCATCAATGTGTATGGGGACATTGCGCGGGAACATTTCTGCACCTTTTACGGCAAGCTGAAGGAGCTGCCGCCCATTCTGGCCCAGAATGGTTTTTTGCAGGTGGGCCGCAGCGATGTGGTCAACCTGCAGCATGTGTGCGCCATCCGGAATTACCGGGTGCTGATGAAAAACGGCGTGGAGCTCAGCGTCAGCCGCAGCAAGTATGCGGCTGTCCGCGCGGCCTATCTGGAATGGAAGGGGCAGTTCGGTGATGAGTGACAGCCTTATCTGGACGCTGTTGGGGCATCTGGTGTGCATTGCGCAGTGGGCGGCGTTCATTCTGGTGGATTATGCCTATCTGGGCCGGGGCAGGCGGTTCCGTCACCCCTGTGTGTGGGCCGCGCTGCTGGCGCTGGCAGTGCTGACGCTCTCGGTGCTGTGCGGTTTTGGCTTTTTCAATATCAAATCAGTGGTCAGCAATATCATCTACCTGCTGGTCATCGCGCTGCTGTTCGGCGGCACGGCAGTGGACCGGATGTCTGCCTGCATCATCAACGGCATTCTGTGCCTGCTTACCGAAAATACGGTCAGCTTTGTCTTTGCACGGCTCCACGGCATCTGCCCCGGTGAAGTCTGGCACTACAGGACCTGTCTGGCGGCACTGGTGATCTCAATTTTGCTGGTGGGCATTCTGGTAGCACGCTTTCTGTGCCGGTGGAACCACTGCAGTGCGCTGGACCCGCTGCAGGCATTGCTGATGAGCTTTTTCCCGGGCGTCGTGGTGCTGCTGAACATCTTCATCATGATCTCCTCCAACCGCCGCGTGCCCACTCTGCTGGACCTGATGCTGACGGTGGGCCTGACCATTGCGGTGCTGGTGCACCTGGCCATCGTGCAGATGTTCAACGATCAGGTGGTGCAGGGGCAGGCGTCGCACTTTCAGGCCGCGCTGGAACAGCAGCGCGCAGAAGCCCTCATGGAGTCCTACACGGCACAGCGCCGCCTGACCCATGAGTTCACCAACCACATTGCCGCACTGGATGCGCTGCTCCGGCAGGGCGACCTGACCGGCGCACAGGAATACCTTTCCAGCGTGAGCAAGGTGGTGGCCGCTGGAACCACCATTCTGGACACCCACAACCCACTGCTGGACTCCCTGCTCAGCCGCAAGTATGAGGAAGCTGCGCAGCAGGGAGTGGAGCTGTACTTCGACCTGTGTGACCTCAAGGACCTGCCCTTTTGCGGCACGGACCTGGTCATCGTCATCTCCAACCTGCTGGACAATGCCATCCGGGCGGCGGCGCAGGCCAAACCGCCGGAGGTGTACCTGCGGGCGCGCAAGAACGAGGAAGAATACCTCATCTCGGTGCGCAACCGGGTGCAGAAGGACCTGGAGCTGGTGGATGGGGAGCTGCCGCGTTCCACCAAGGCAGAGCCGGGCCATGGCATGGGCCTTGTCAACGTGCGGGAGGTGCTGGACCGCTGCCGCTGCGAGTACACGCTCAGCTGCCGGGAACGCTGGTTTCGCTTTACCTGTGCGGTGCCTACCCGCAAGTTGTGACAGTTACCGATGCAGAATATGACATTTTCTCTGCAACAATAGCGTAACTCTGTTATACTGGACCCAGTAAAGGAACGCAAGGCAGTGCAGGCAGAGGTTGTGGCCGGGAGCTTTTCCGGGTTCTGCAGCATTGTGGCGTCAGGCTGCGGTGCGTGTGCAGCTGTGAAACCTTTGCTTTTGCGGGCTGTTCCGGTGGCGTGTGCCGGGCAGCAGAGCGTCTGACGGGACTTGTCCGGCAGTTCATTTGGGGAATTGCATGATATAAGCTCATGGCAACTGCCGTACTTTGTGCGGTATCAGGGCCGGAAAGTTTCGTCAGACCATTCGGAACAAAACAGGCGGCTTCCCTCCGGGTAACCGGACAGGAAGCCGCCTGTTCTTTTTGTTTGTTTTTGCTGTTTCGGAGCGGGGAAAAGGGGCAACGGAGGTTATTCCGGCTTGACCTGCAGCTCCTGCTCGCAGTAGAGGCAGCGGTACTTGCCGTTGGAGCTCAACTCAAAGATCTGGTCGCACTCTTCCTCAATGGAGGAGATGCAGCGGGGGTTGCGGCATTTTACAATGTTCACAAGGCGCTTGGGGGGCATCGGCTTTTCCTTGCGCACGGCCTTGCCGTTTTCAATGATGGTCACGCTGATGCCCGGGTCAAGGTAGGCCAGCACATCCAGGTTCAGCCAGGAAGCATCGCCCTCCACCTTGATGATGTCCTTGCGGCCGGAAGCGGACTTGCGGCTGCGTGCGTTCTGGATCAGAGCCACGCTGGCGGTGCGGTTGTCCTTGATGCCCAGCAGGTCCATCAGACCAATGGCGGTGCCGGCCTTGATGTGGTCGATCACAAGGCCGTTCTGGATCTCGTCAATGTTCAGCATATCAGTTTTCCTCCTTTGCCTTGGGGTCGTGCAGGCCCAGCAGGGTCATGATCAGTGCCATGCGGACGTAAACGCCGTTCTGCACCTGCTCAAAGTAAGCGGCACGGGGGTCATCGTCCACATCCAGTGCGATCTCGTTCACGCGGGGCAGGGGATGCAGCACGGCCATGTCCGGCTTTGCCAGCTCCATCTTTTCCTTGGTCAGCACATAACTGTTCTTCAGGCGGATGTAATCCTCTTCGTTGAAGAAGCGCTCCTTCTGCACACGGGTCATGTACAGGATGTCCAGTTCCGGCATGACCTCTTCCAGGCTGCGGGTCTCCTTGTGTTCGATGCCGTTGGCCTCCAGCACATCGTTGATGATGTAATCCGGCACCCGCAGCTCTTCCGGGCTGATGAGCACAAAGCGGATGTTCTGGCAGCGGGCCATGGTCTTGATCAGGGAATGCACCGTACGACCGAATTTCAGGTCACCGCACAGGCCGATGGTCAGATCGTCCAGCCGGCCCTTGCGGCGGCGGATGGTCATCAGGTCGGTCAGGGTCTGGGTGGGGTGCTGGTGGCCGCCGTCACCGGCGTTGATCACCGGGATGCGGGAGTAGCGGGAAGCACGCAGCGGTGCGCCCTCCTTGGGGTGGCGCATAGCCACGATGTCGGCATAGCAGGACACCACACGGATGGTGTCGGCCACGCTCTCGCCTTTGCTGGCGCTGGACACGTTCTCACTGGGAAAGCCCAGCACATGGCCGCCCAGGTTCAGCATGGCGGCCTCAAACGAAAGGCGGGTGCGGGTGGACGGCTCATAGAACAGGGTGGCCAGTTTTTTGTGGGTGGCCACATCCTGATAGGCGGCCGGATCGTCGTGGATGCGGTCGGCAAGGTCGAGCAGGGTGGTGATTTCCTGCTGGGTGAAATCCAACGGGTCGATCAGATGACGCATGGTTACGTTACCTCCGTTACATCAAAGCGGTTTAAAGCAGTTTGCGTAAAATGGAAAAATCAAAGAAGTTTGTGTAGTAGCTCAGCGAACGCATCACCGGGCGGCACAAACGATTGAAACACACTTCGTCCAGCAGCAACATGGCCTCGCCGGGGGCAAGCCGCATGGCTGCACGGATGGACTCATCGCCGCAGCTGGCCTTCAGGTGGGCCACGTTCGAGGAGATCTGCTGGTGGCACTCCCGCTCCAGAATATCGAACACACCGCCGGTCAGGTCGATGCGGGTGTAGTCCCGGTTGCCGAACAGGCTGCGCGGCAGATAGTCGATGGAGTAGATCACCGGGGTGGTGTCGGCAAGGATGCGCTTTTTGATGCAGATCACCTCGTCGCCGGGTTCGATGTCCAGATTATGGGCCAGCTCATCCCCCGCCCGGATGGGGAACACCTGAATGCCGTCGGCATGGGGGTAGCTGCCAAAGCTGCGGATCAGCGGGTAATATTCCAGCTTCTGGTCCAGACGGCTGCGCAGGCCCAACACCGAACGGTTCACCACCGTGCCGATGCCGCGCACCCGCTCTACATAGCCTGCACGCTCCATTTCGCTCAGAGCGTCCCGGATCACGGTGCGGCTTACCCCCAGTTCGGCGGCAAGATCCACCTCCGCAGGCAGACGGTCTGCATGGGCATAGCGCCCGGTGCGCAGTTCGTCCAACAGGCTGGCGACCACCCGGTCGCTGATCACGGCACCGCCCAGTCGGCTGGAGGCGGCAAGAGTAGATTCCTTCATTTCGGTTCCTCCGTTCACAGGCGGGCAGGCCGCCGGGACTTCAAAAGACCCTGCAGGCCGCATGATGCACTGCCCCAAAGCCCTTTGCTTCTATTATAACATAAATTGACATTTAGAAAAGCGGCATTTATACTGGAAACAAAGAAAAAGTACGATTTTATTTTGGAGGGCATTGCAATCATGGAACTCATTCTGCACAAAGTCTGCGGCCATCCGGCACAGCAGGCGGTCACCCTGCGGCGCTGCACACCGGACGAAGCCCCGGCGGTGTATGCGCTGCAAAACGAGGTGCACGCCGCCATGCCGCACCCGGAGTGGTTCGTTACCGACACGCTGGAACATATCACCGGTTATATCACCGACAGCCTGTGCATCGGGGTGTGGCAGGGCAGTCGGCTGGGCGCGTACCTGACTTTCCATTACTGCGGTCAGAGCCCGCACAACTATGCGGCTTTTCTGGGTGTGCCGCAGGCCGAGTGGCCCCATTGGGCCAATGCCGACAGCGCTGTGGTGCACCCGGACTGGCGGGGCAACGGCCTGCAGCGCCGCATGCTGGAAGTTGCCCTGCCGCTTCTGCCGGAGAGCATCACGCACCTGGGAGCCACGGTCAGTCCGGCCAACCCCTACAGTCTGAGCAACGCCCTGGCCTGCGGGTTCACCATCCGTGCCCGCCGCGAAATGTACGGTGGGTTCGACCGCTACCTGCTGGCAAAGGAGCTGTAAAAAGAAAAGAGCTGCTGCACGATGAAATGCAGCAGCTCTTTGTGGTATACAATGCGGTCGGTGCGGGCTGGAAGCTGACCACCGCGAGATAAGGCTCCCTCTCTGAGGGAGCTGGCATCGCACAGCGATGGCGGAGGGAGTATTATGCAGCCTGCAGGTTCTGCCCCTTTTTCTGCAGCTTGCGCCGTACCACCAGCAGGCAGATCAGATGCACCGAGGCGGTCAGAACCCAGCTGATGGGGTAGCTGATGTACAGCATGAACGGGGTGCGGTTCAGCTGGAAGATGGTGGCGATCCACACCAGACGCAGCAGGCAGCTGCCGATCAGGCTCACCACCATGGGCAGTACGCTGTAACCCAGGCCGCGCAGGCTGCTGGCCAGTGTGTCCATGATGCCGCACAGCAGGTAGGTGCCGCAGATGATCCACAGCCGCTCGTATCCGGCGGCGATCACGGCCTCGTCCGAGGAGTAGAAGTGCAGCAGCTGCCGACCAGCCAGTGCCGCACCGCCGCCCAAAAGAATGCCGGTGACCACGGCGCACAGCAGGCAGTTGCGCATCACGCGGTCCAGATTGTGATACTTGCGTGCACCCATGTTCTGGCTGGTAAAGGTCACGGCGGCCTGTGCAAAGGCGTTCATGGCCGTGTAGACGAAGCCTTCCAGATTGGACGATGCCGAGCTTCCAGCCACGACCGTGGAGCCGAAGGAATTGATGGCGGACTGGATCACCACATTGGACAGGCTGAACACGGTGCTCTGCAGGCCCGCCGGCAGGCCGATGAGCAAGATCTGCTTCAGGGTACCGGCGTGAAAGCCCAGCTTGTGCAGGTCCAGATGCAGCGCGCCCTTTTCCCGCACCAGCATGGCGGTGACCAGGCAGGCCGACACTGTCTCACTGATGATGGTGGCCAGCGCAACGCCCGCCACGCTCATGGAAAAGCCGATGACGAACACAAGGTTCAGCACCACATTGATGATACCGGCCGCCGCCAGACAGTACAGCGGGCGTTTGGTGTCGCCCACGGCCCGCAGCAGAGCGCTGCTGAAGTTGTACAGCATGTTCATGGGCATGCCGATGAAGTAGATCTTGAGGTACAAAGAAGAAAGGTCGACGACATCCTCCGGGCAGCTCATGAGCTCCAGCAGGCTGCGGGCGGCAAAAAAGCCCACCACGGCCAGCAGTACGCCGCTGGTAAGGCCCAGCGTCACGGCGGTGTGCACGGTGTCCTGTATGCCGTGCTCGTCCTTTGCGCCAAAGCAGCGGGCAGCTACGACGTTCGCGCCCAACGAGAGCCCAACGAACAGGTTCACCAGCAGGTTGATCAGGGAACCGTTGGAGCCGACTGCGGCCAGCGCGGTGCTGCCGGAAAAGCGGCCCACCACCACAACGTCTGCCGCGTTGAACAGCAGCTGCAAAATGCTGGATGCAGCCAGCGGAATGGAAAACAGAATGATCTTTTGCAGCATCGGGCCGCTGGTCAGGTCAGCGGAACGGTCTGCCCGGGTTTGCGTCATGGGGTCACACGCCTCCTTGAAATGTTTTTGATATCTGAATCGGTTGATTTTAGATCGTACCCGGAAAGCCGGGCGCAAGTACCTATTATACGTCAGACGTCCGCAAAATGCAAGAGCCCCGGAACCGCAAACGTTCCGGGGCTGCTGTGAAAACTGGGTCAGTGAGAGGCGTCCAGCACGGTCCAGTGCCCGTCGTGTTCAGGATCCATCGTCTCGCCGTCATCGGTGTACATGCGGTACGCGGCATGGCCGTCGGCGTCCGGGCAGGCCAGCAGGGCAATGGGCTGCTCATCCAGCGCGGCGGTGCAGGCAGCGGGCTTTGCCAGCGGCACGGCATGACCCGGCCGCACGAACAGCAGCACTTCGTTCAGGGCACAGTGCACATAGTGGTGGCCTGCAGGCAGGGCCTCGGTGTCGTAGTCCTCGGCGCTGCGCAGACGGTACAGCTGCATGGGCCCCGGCAGGTAGACATGCCGCCCGGCGGCGTTCTGGGTGTACACCGGAGCCAGCATGACGCCGTCGCCCAGCAGCAGCTGGTCCTGCACCTCCCGTGCTTCGGGGTCTGCAGGCCAGTCAAAGCCCAGCGGGCGGAAGTAGCCGGTGTTCTCCAGGGCGCTCTTCATGAACTCGCTGTACAGGTAGGGCAGCAGGGCATAGCGCAGGCGCAGCATCTCCCGCAGGGCGGACAGCTGGTCGGCAAAGCGGAAATATTCCTGCTCGCGGGTCCCGGCACCGGCATGGTTGCGCATCAGCGGGGTGAACAGGCCAAACTCCAGCCAGCGCAGGGCCAGGTCCGGGGTGGTGTCGCCCGCGAAACCGCACAGGTCGGCACCGGTGTACAAAAAGCCGCACATCTGCACACTGGGCATCATCTGAATGTTGGCCAGCAGCTGTTCCCAGCTGGAATGGTTGTCGCCCAGCCAGATGCCGCCGTACCGGTGGCTGCCAATGATGCTGGAACGGCTGTACAGCAGGGTGCGCCTGCCGGGGCGCAGGTCGGCAAAGGCCTCCCCGGCAGCGCGGGTCATGCTGCCGCCGTACAGATTGTGCACCCGGTCGTGCCGCACCTGCTGCCCGGCCAGGTCGTGGTAGAAGCTGGCGTAGTCGGCAGGGCTGTTCATCAGGCCCATGGCACCGCCCACTACCTTGCCGAAGAACTCTTCCTGTTCGATGTTGTCCTGCCCGCGCAGCTGAGCCATACTGTCCAGGAATTCCCGCAGCCTGTCCGGCGAATAGAACAGCGCGGGTTCGTTCATGTCGTTCCAGAAGCCCTCAATACCGCAGTCGGTCAGCACCTTGTAGCGGTGGCCGAACCAGTCCCGCACTTCCGGGCGCAGAAAATCGGCAAAATAGGCCTTGCCGGGCCACACGGCAGCCACAAAGGGGGTGCCGTCGGCTTTGGTGCAGAAATACCCCTTCTCCAGCCCCTCGGTGCAGGTGAGGTCCTCCGGGTTGATGCGCACGCCCGCGTCGATGATGGGCACCAGCCGGATGCCCTGCTGCTTCAGCTCGGCACTCAGCGCAGCCAGATCCGGGAAGCGCTCCTTGTTCACCGTAAAATCCGCGTACCCCTGCATATAATCGATGTCCAGGCAGATCATGTCCAGAGGCAGCTCGTTCTCGCGGTACTGGCGGGCGATGGCGCGCACGTCCTCGGCAGTCTTGTAGCCCCAGCGGCTCTGGGCAAAACCAAAGGCCCATTTGGGCGGGATGTAGCTGTGGCCGATCAGCTTCCGAAATTCGGTGCAGACGGCGTTCGGGCTGTCGCCGGTCAGGATGTACAGGTCGTAGTCCGGCTCTTCGGTGCGGAAGGTCAGTCGTTCGTTCCGGGTGTAGCCGATATCGTAGAACACCTTTCCCGGGAAATCCACGAACACGCCAAAGACGCTGCGGCCCGCACCGCCGTCGATGAGCAGAAAATTGTGCGCCCCATAGTACGAAAGCCGGTTTTCTCCGTGGTGCGACTCGTCGGTGTTGTCGGCCACATAATGCCAGCCGCGCTTGTTGATGCCGCGGGGCATCTCGCCCAGACCGTACACCACGGCATCCTCTGCCAAAGAGAAGCTCCAGCTTCCGTCCGGTTCTGCGGTGAGGTACGGCACTGCGGCGGCAGACTCCACCGGCAGCACGACGCTTTCGGTGGGCAGCGGGCAGCCAAACGTAAAACGTTGGATCATGGTAAAAACTCCTTGTCCCCAAAAAAATCAAAAGCCCTTTTGTACCTTTATCTTACGGCAGGCCCTGCCGGAAAACAAGAGACAAAACCGGCACGTTTTTGCTACAAAACCGTCATGACGGCATAAAAATGAAAAAATTCCGTCCTTCCGGGCGGAATCGAATTGAAAAAGGCAGCCCATGCTGGTATACTGAAGCGGTATTCAGGAAGCAAACAAGAACGGAGGGAACGTTTGTGTATCGCAACGGGATCAAACGCCTGCTGGCTGTGGTGCTGTCGCTGTGCGGCATGCTGTGCCTGTCCTGGCTGTTTCTGATTTTGGCCATTGCCATCAAGCTCGACTCACCCGGCCCCGTGTTTTTCAAACAGAAGCGGGTGGGCCGCGGCAAGCGGCATTTCTACATTTTGAAGTTCCGCACCATGCGCATCGACACGCCCCACGACATGCCCACGCACCTGCTCCATGACCCGGACCAGTATATCACCCGCATGGGGCATTTCCTGCGCAAGACCAGCCTGGACGAGCTGCCCCAGCTGTGGAACATCTTTGTGGGGGATATGGCGGTCATCGGTCCGCGTCCCGCGCTGTGGAACCAGTACGATCTGCTGGCGGAGCGCGACAAATACGGGGCCAACGATGTGCGCCCCGGCCTGACCGGCTGGGCCCAGATCCACGGCCGCGATGAGCTGGAGATCGCCGAAAAGGCAAAGCTGGACGGCTGGTATGTGGAGCACTTGAGCTTCGGGTTGGACGTGAGGTGCTTCTTTGGCACCATTGCCGCCGTGCTGAAACACGACGGTGTGGTGGAGGGCGGCACCGGCACCCTGCATGAGAACAATAAAAAATCTTGATTTATCCCCGGAAAAGCGTATAATAAAACAGTACAAGACTTTAAAGGAGGATTCCTATGGAACGCACCTATATCAATGAGGTCCAGAAGGAAATCGGCAGCACGGTCAAGGTGCAGGGCTTTATCGAGAACCTGCGCAACAGCAAATACATGGCCTTCATCGTGCTGAAGGATATTACCGGCAAACTGCAGATCACGGTCGAAAAGGCCGATCACCCCGATCTGGTGGATACCATCGACAAGCTCACCCCGGACTCCGTCATCACCGTCACCGGCAAGGTGATGGAAAACGACTACGTCAAGATGGGCGGCATCGAGATGATCCCCGAGTCCATTGAGATCGAGAGCATTGCCGACCCGCTGCCCATCGTGCGCAAGGAGATCGCAGCCACCAAGAAGAAGAAGGCTGTGGAGCGCTCCAGCATCGACCAGCGCATCGACTACCGCTGGATCGACCTGCGCACCGACGAGAACCAGCTGATGTTCAGGGCACAGAGCTGCTTTGTCAACGCCATGCGTCAGTTCCTGCTGGAACGCAACTTCATCGAGATCCACACCCCCAAGCTGATCGCTGCAGCCAGCGAGAGCGGCTCTGAGGTGTTCAAGGTGGATTACTTCGACCGCAACGCGTATCTGGCCCAGAGCCCGCAGTTCTACAAGCAGATGGCCATGGCTGCCGGTTTTGAGCGTATCTTCGAGACCGGCCCTGTGTTCCGTGCCGAGAAGAGCTATACCAACAAGCACTCCACTGAGTTCTCCGGCTTTGATCTGGAGTTCAGCTATATCACTTCCTTCAAGGATGTCATGAAGATGGAGGAGGAGTTGCTGACCGCCGGCCTGAAGGCCGTCAAGGAGAATTACGGCGACCAGATCAAGGAGCTGTTCGGTCAGGAAGTCATCGTGCCCACCACTCCGTTCCCGGTGGTCAAGCTGGCCGACCTGTACAAGGGTCTGGAAGAAGAGTTCGGCTACAAGGTCGATGAGTCCGAGAAGGGCGACCTGACTACCGAGGCCGAGCGTCTGAGCTATGAGTGGGTCAAGAAGCACTACGGCCACGAGTTCCTGTTCATCACCGACTACTCCGCCGAGAAGCGTGCGTTCTATCACATGCGCGACGAGAACGGTGTGCCCCAGGGCTACGACCTGATCTGGCGCGGTGTCGAGATCACCACCGGTGCCCAGCGTGAGCACCGTTATGAGGTGCTGAAGAAGCAGGCTGAGGAGAAGGGTCTGGCCGAGGATGTCAAGTTCTATCTGGAGTTCTTCCAGTATGGCTGCCCGCCCCACGGCGGCTTCGGTCTGGGCATCGACCGCCTGACCATGCTGCTGTGCGGCCTGAGCATCAAGGACGCAGAGTTCCTGTTCCGCGGCCCCAACCGTCTGACCCCGTGATTTATCCCATCTGAAGCTGCAAGCCGGAACGATCTGCGGATCGTTCCGGCTTTTTTGGACCCGAAAAAGGAGGAAAACGATGAAGCGTCTGATCGCAGACATCCACATGCACACCCTTGCCAGCGGCCATGCCTATGGCACCATCCGGGAGATGGCAGCGGCCGCAAAGGAACAACAGCTGCAGCTCATCGGCATCAGTGAGCATGCCCCGGGCATCCCCGGAACGGTGGACCCGTTCTATTACGGGAACCTGCGCGTGATCCCCCGCGTGATCGACGGTGTGGAGATCCTGCACGGGTGCGAGATCAATGTGCTCAACGGCGGCAGGCTCTCGCTGGAACAGAAGTATATCGACCGCTTGGACTATGCCATTGTGGGCATCCATGGGCTGTGCTACCAGAACGAAGGCACTGACGGCAACACCACGAACCTCATCGAGTGCATGAAAAACCCGAAGGTGAAGCTGGTGTCCCACCCGGACGACGACCACACCCCGCTGGATTACCCCCGGCTGGTGCAGGCTGCCCTTCAGTACCATGTGGCGCTGGAGGTCAACAACAGCTCTCTGGTCAAAAAGGACCAGCGGCTCAACTGCTACCAGAACTACCGCACCATGCTGGCCCTGTGCCAGCAATACCGGGTGCCTATTGTTGTGGACTCGGACGCGCACGACCCCAGCTGGGTGGGCCGGCAGGACCTGGCCTGTGCGCTGCTGGAGAGCGTGGGCTTTGACGAAGAGCTGGTCCTGAACGCGGACCTTGCCCGCCTGAAGAGCTTCCTCGGCGTGGAATAAGAACGCCGCCCCTTTCATACGATACAACGAGCGGACCGGCACAACGTCCGGTGCACGGCGCAAACGGGAAGGGGAGAGCAGGTTTGGACAAACAGGAGCAACAGGGCATCTGCCGCGAGATCGGCGCACGCACCGGCGGAGACATCTACATCGGGGTGGTGGGTCCGGTGCGCAGCGGCAAGTCCACCTTTATCAAGCGCTTTATGGAGCAGCTGGTGCTGCCCGCCATGGGCACCGAGTCGGCCCGTCTGCGGGCACGGGATGAGCTGCCGCAGTCGGCGGCAGGGCGCACCATCATGACCACGGAACCAAAGTTCATTCCGGAAACGGCGGTGCCACTGCAATTAGAAGGCGGTGGTGTCTGTCGGGTACGGCTCATCGACTGTGTGGGCTATATGGTGGAGGGGGCCATGGGCCACGAGGAAAACGAAAAGCCTCGCATGGTCAAAAGTCCGTGGTTCGACGAGGAAGTACCCTTTGACCTTGCCGCTGAGACCGGCACCCGCCGGGTGATCCGGGAGCACTCCACCATCGGCATCGTCATCACCACCGACGGCACCGTCAGCGACATCCCGCGTGCGGGGTACGCCAAAACCGAAAAGCGGGTCATTGAAGAGCTGGATGCACTGGGCAAACCCTACGTCATCCTGCTCAACAGCACCCGCCCGGACGCCCCGGAAACAAAGCAGCTGGCCGAGGGCATGGCACGGGACTACCACCATGCCGTTTTGCCGGTGAGCTGCGTGGATCTGGACGCCGCCGCACTGGGGGATATCCTGCGGCAGGTGCTGTACGAATTCCCGGTGCGGGAGCTGGATCTGGCCCTGCCCCGGTGGGTCAACCGGCTGGAGAACGGCCACTGGCTGCAGGCACAGGTGTACACCGCTGCGATGCAGCTGGCAGAGAACATCGCCCGCATGAAGGACGTCCCGTCCGGCACAGATGGGCCGCTGCTGGACTGCGATGCCGTGCAGCGCTCCGCCGTGAGCGGCATGGATCTGGCACAGGGCAGTGTGCGGGTGGTTGTGGAGCTGAAGCCGGAGATCTTCTATCAGGTGCTCAGCGAACAGACCGGGCTGGAGATCGGCGACGAAGCGGGCCTGATGCCCTGCATTCTGGAGTTGGCTCATGCCAAACGGGAGTACGAAAAGGTGCGCAGTGCGCTGGAACAGGTGGAAGCCACAGGCTACGGCATCGTGATGCCCTCCATCGGGGAGCTGCAGCTGGAGCAGCCGGAGATCGTGCAGCAGGGCGGGCGCTACGGCGTCCGGCTGGAAGCCTGTGCGCCGTCCATCCACATGATGAAGGCCACCATCCACACCGAGATCAGCCCCATTGTGGGCACCGAGAAGCAGAGCGAAGATCTGGTGCGCAGCCTGCTGGCAGATTTTGCGGATGACCCGGTCAAGCTGTGGCAGTCCAACATCTTTGGCAAAAGCCTGCATGAGTTGGTGAACGACGGGCTGCAGAACAAGCTGCTGCACATTCCGCAGGAGGCCCGCACCCAGCTGCAGGGCACGCTGGAACGGGTCATCAACGAAGGCTGTACCGGGCTCATCTGCATTCTGATCTGAACACAAAAAAGGCCGCCTGCCGGACAAAATTTCCAGCAGGCGGCTTCTGTATGCTTATGCGTTTTCTTCGGTCAGTTTGTTGACCAGAAGCTGATAGATCTCGTTGCCTTTCAGGATGAACTGCTTTTTCACCAGTTCAGCCGACAGCCGGTCCGGGGTGCCCAGATCCAGGCAGAACAGCGCCTCATCCAGGCCCTTTACGGTGCAGCGGACGCTGCAATGGCCGTCCGGCTTTTCGGTGATGCTGGCGCTGTACTTGGCCTCTTTGCGGGCCCAGGTCTGGCAGCGCAGCACAGCGGCCACCGCACGTTCCCGCACGCTGCGGGGCAGGTCGTAGGCCAGCTCCTGCGCCACTTTGCGGCCCTTGTCGGTAATGGAATACACATTGTCCTGCACGGTCACGAGCTGCTGCCGCGTGATGTCATCCAGGCAGGAACCGATCTCAAAGTAGTTAACCAGTGCCTCTTCCATCAGGGCGTTCTCGATCTCCTGCCGGGCAATGGGTCCGGCATTTTTTACCAGATAGCACAGCAGCAGCCGAATCTCGGTGCTGCTGGTCAGTCCGCCGGGGCGTACACCGGCAGTAAAAGCATCGTTGGCGGGCATCGTTCATCCATCCCCTTTGCATTTTCACATTCTCAAACGACAGGTTCCCTTATAGTATAAAGGGTTTCACGCCGGATTGCAAGCCGCTGCGGCAAAATCCGTCTCAATGCGCTTGCTGCTGCCGGGCGTGGAGTAGACCCACCGGTCCAGATGTCCCTCCGTGATGAAGTACCGCAGCTCGAACCGGTGGCGCTGGTTCAGGCTGTGGTTCACGATCACCAGCTTGATCTTCATCTTTTCCGGCAGGATGTTCTTGATGTAGACGCTCACGGCCTGCCCGGGGGCAAGGTCGGTGCAGCTTTCGGCAAGACCGGCCAGGTTGGGCGCGATCTCAATGAAGGTACCGTACTCCTCCACGCTGCGCACGATGCCCACCACTGTTTCACCCACCGAAAAATGGGCGGCGTTCTCGGCCCAGGTGCCCAGCAGTTCCCGGATGGTGAGCACAAAGCGGCCCTGCACGTCCCGGTTCTTGACCGCGCACAAAATCTGCTGCCCCACGCTCACCCGGTCGGCGGGGGAGGAAATGCGGCTCACCGACATGCAGTCGATGGGCAGCAGGGCACTGATGCCGCACCCCACATCACAGAATGCACCAAATGGCTCAATGTGAGTTACGGTGCAGGGCAGGATATCGCCGGGAGAAAGGGCGTCGAGATAATCGGCCTTGCACATCCGCTGCGCTTCTGCGCGGGAAAGCCGGTAGAAGGGCTGCCCGTCCTCGTCGGTGTCCAGAGCCTGCACCACAAAACAGGTGGGGCGGCCCACCCGCGTCAGCACGGCAATGTCCCGCACGGTGCCGTTTTCGGCTCCGTCGGCGCACTGCACAAAGGGCATCACGGCCCGGACGCCGCCCAGGTCGAACCGCAGCTGCCGCTGGGTGTCAAAGGCCAGGGCGGTGGCCTGCAAAATCTCGTGGCTGGCCATGGCGGCCCGCAGCTCTGCAGCGGACAGCCGGGCGGCGGAACGGTAATTGCCTTCGGTACGGTATGCTTGCATCATCTTTCATTCCTCTTTCTCTGTTGATTTTTGGGTTCTGCGCTGCGCGGGGCAAAGCACGCTCCCATTTTCAACGATATGCATCCGGTGCGGCAGATATTTGCATTTTGCAGGCGTTTGCATTATACTATATCTGTATGTGCGGCAGGGCCTGTGGTCCGGGTGCCGCACAGTTGCCGCCGACCATTCTGAGGGGCGGCAGAAGGGAGCGACCAACGCTATGGATATCGCTGTGGGAGATACCATCCTCACCCGCAAGAAGCACCCCTGCGGGGCTTCCAGCTTTGAAGTGCTGCGTGTCGGCATGGATTTCAAGATCCGCTGCACGGGCTGCGGGCGCGAGGTGATGCTGCCGCGTGCAAAAATTGAAAAGAACATCAAAAAGGTGGTCAAACCTGCACAGCAGGCGGAGTGACCGCCCTTGTGCCCATTTCCATCTGAGAACGTTTGTAAGGAGAACTGCCTGTTATGCCCGATCTTTCTGCCCAAATGGATGCCGTGTGCCACCGGTTTGAGGAGCTTTCCGTCCGCCTGAACCAGCCGGATGCCGCTGCCGACCCAGCACTGTTCCGCAAACTGATGCGGGACTACCACGAGACGCAGCCGGTGGTGCAGGCCTACCGCGACTGGCAGACCGCCCGGAACCATCTGGCGCAGGCCAAAGCCCTGCTCGAAGAACCCATCTCCGATCCGGACTTCAAGCAGATGATACAGCAGGAAATCAGCGAAAAAAGTCAGGATGTGGCAAAGCTGGAAAATAATCTCAAAATTCTGCTGCTGCCCAGGGACCCGCGGGACGAAAAGAACGTCATCATGGAGATCCGGGGCGGGGCAGGGGGAGAGGAAGCCGCCCTGTTTGCCCACAGTCTGCTGCGCATGTACACCATGTATGTGCAGAGCCGCGGCTGGACGCTGGAACTGCTCAACCTCAACGAGACCGAGCTGGGCGGCGTGAAGGAAGCCATCTTTTCGGTGGAAGGGGCCGGGGCCTACAACCGCCTCAAGTACGAGAGCGGGGTGCATCGGGTGCAGCGCGTGCCCGAGACCGAGACCCAGGGCCGCATCCACACCTCCACCGCCACGGTGGCCGTGATGCCCCAGGCAGAGGAAGTGGACTTTGCGCTGGACATGAAGGACCTGCGCATCGACACCTTCCGTTCCTCCGGTGCGGGCGGCCAGCATATCAACAAGACGTCCAGCGCCATCCGGGTGACGCACATCCCCACCGGCATGGTGGTGGAGTGCCAGAACGAGCGCAGCCAGTTCCAGAACAAGGATAAGGCCCTGGAGATCCTGCGCAGCCGTCTGCTGGCCCAAAAGCAGAAGGAACAGCAGGACGCCATCAACTCCGAGCGGCAGGGGCAGGTGGGCACCGGGGACCGCAGCGAGAAGATCCGCACCTACAATTTCCCGCAGGACCGATGCACCGACCACCGCATCGGCCTGACGGTGCACAACCTTGCAAAGATCCTGGACGGCAACCTCGATGAGGTCATCGACGCCCTTGCTACCCGCGAACAGGCGGAAAAGCTGCAAAAACTCGATTTGTAAAACAAAACGAATCAACGAAAGAATTTACTGAAAAGCAAAAATACTTTACACATAGAAAGAACGATAAGACGTATGAAAATTAAAACCGAAGTTCTGCCTGCCGACCAGGCAGAAAGCATTGTAAAGGCCGCCGAGCTGCTGCGCAGCGGGGAGTTGGTGGCCCTGCCCACCGAGACGGTGTACGGCATTGCCGCCGACGCCCGCAACGGCGAGGCGGTGAAGAAGATCTTTGTGGCCAAGGGCCGCCCGCAGGACAATCCCCTGATCGTCC
>OQVI01000374.1_pt1 | contig 30834 bp, 21 predicted proteins | sample 1691651 | NCBI WGS metagenome assembly OQVI01 (sample SAMN03418287, study PRJEB22391) | human gut metagenome | biome: human-gut; feature: organic feature; material: feces | host: Homo sapiens | place: Italy | collected 2013-04
GGGATAGAATCCCAAAGCTGAAAATACGTACCAGGCAGATGTCTGGCCGTTGTCCTCATCACCGCAATAGCCGTCGGGATTGGCATTGTACATGCGCTCCATGACCTCACGCAGCCAGTACTGCGCCTTCCACGGCTGGGAGGAATAGTTATAGAGGTAAATCATGTGCTGTATGGGCTGGTTGCCGTGAGCGTAGTTGCCCATGTTCATGATCTGCATCTCCCGGATTTCGTGGATGACACTGCCATAATAGCTTTCGTCGAATACAGGCGGCAGCACAAACACGGAATCCATCATCCGGTTGAAGGAATCCTTGCCCCCCATCAAATCAATGAGCCCTTGCGGATCGTGGAAAACCGACCATGAATAATGCCAGCTGTTTCCTTCGGTAAAGGCATCACCCCACTTCAAGGGATTGAACGGCGATTGGAACGTACCGTCCTCATTCTTGCCGCGCATCAGCTTGTGGGCAGGGTCGAAAAGATTCCGGTAGTTCAGCGCGCGTTTGGCGAAAGGAGCCAGTTCTTTCTTCGACTTGCCGAGCGAAAGTCCCAACTGGTAGATGCACCAATCGTCATAGGCATACTCCAGCGTACGGGCTGCATTCTCGTTGATACCCACATTATAGGGCACATAACCCAGCTTGTTGTAATACTCATGTCCCAGGCGTCCGGTAGAGGAAACCTCGGGATGCACATTCTCCGTACCGCTCTTCACGGCTTTCCATAATGTCTCGATGTCGTAGCCACGCAGACCTTTCAGCCAGGCATCCGCCACCACAGAGGCGGAATTGTTGCCCACCATGCAACCACGGTGTCCCGGACTGGCCCATTCGGGCAGGAAACCGCTCTCCTTGTAAGTGTTGGCCAATCCTTCCTGCATCTTGGCATTCATGGATGGATACATCAGGTTGAGGAAGGGGAAGAGACAACGGAAAGTGTCCCAGAAACCGGTGTCGGTAAACATATAGCCGGGTAGCACCTCACCATTATAGGGGCTGTAGTGCATTACCTGACCTTGCGCATCTATCTCGTAGAAACTGCGCGGGAAAAGCACAGAACGGTAGAAACAAGAGTAGAAAGTACGCAGACGGTCGAGGTCGGTATCCTGCACTTCAATGCGGCCCAGCACCCGGTTCCATTCGTCACGCCCGGCTTTCGCCACCTCTTCAAGCGTCCGGCCACCCAGTTCCTTCAAGTTCAACTCAGCCTGCTCGTGACTGATGAATGAGGAAGCCACACGTACATTCACCTGCTCGCCACGGAGGGTATGAAAACCGATGATGCCACCGGCATGATTGGCACCTGCCTCGGTGGTACGGGAATCAATCTTTCCGTCCTTCACGGCAGCAGTATAAGTAAAAGGCTTATCGAACTGCAATACAAAGTAGTTCTTGAAATTGCTTGGCACGCCACCGCTGTTCTTGGTAGTGTAGCCTATGATTTTCTTTTCAGCCGGAATGATTTTCACAAAAGAGCCGTTGTCCATGGCATCTACCACCACATAGGCTTCCTCCGTTTCAGGGAAAGTGAAACGGAAAGCAGCGGCACGCTCGGTAGGAGCAAACTCCGCCGTCACATCATGGTCGGCAAGATAGACCTTATAATAATAAGGAGTGGCAGTCTCGGCTTTGTGAGAAAACCAACTGGCACGCTCGTCCTGGTCGAAAGCCACCTTTCCGGTAACGGGCATAATGGCAAACTGTCCGTAGTCGTTAATCCACGGGCTGGGCTGGTGCGTCTGCTTGAATCCGCGAATCTTGTCGGCATCATAAGTATAAGCCCATCCATCCCCCATAGTACCGGTCTGTGGTGTCCAGAAATTCATACCCCAAGGCATTGCCACAGCAGGATAAGTGTTGCCCGTAGAAAGGGCATGCTTGGATTGCGTGCCAACCAAGGTGCTGACGTAATCAACAGGAGTAATCGGCTCGTCAACCGGCAGTAAGGCCGCCTGCATACCGCCTACAAGAAGGAGGGCGGTTCCCCATGCAAAAAGTCTTTTCATTCGTTTAATAGATTTTGTCATTGTTTATTTCCAATCAGCTTGCCTTCAAGCATTTTCATGTAATATCCGCCTACTACCGAGCGGGCCTTGAAGCCACGCCAATTGGGCTTGTCGGTAAACACCCAGTCGGACATAGGCACGCGGTCTATCGTTTCGTTCATGAACTTATGCAGAGGAACGATGAATTCACGGAAAGTGGCCAGGTCAGGAGCCATTGTAGCAGTCCACATGATCCAGTCGGTCTTGGTATAAGTCTCACGACTGTCCAGAGGCAAACCATAAATATTCTGCTTCGTCAGATAATAAGGTATCTCCATTTCTGCAATTTTTGTGTCAAAGATGTTCAGTCCGAGCAATTTATCCCAGACAAGGTTGTACTTCTGGCTCCAGGTACCCGGCTTGTCAAAGGTCAGACGATAATGGTCGCCGTCGTTGGCCATACGTTCCCACTCAGCCGCCATCTGACGGGCCTTCGTTGTATAGCTTTCGGCAACATCCTTCTTGCCGAGCATTTCGGCCAACCGGCCATAAGAGGCCACCCCTAAAATTGCCTTGATGGAAAGATTCGTGTTATGGGCAAAGTGTCCGGCGAAGTCGTCGGTACAGAGCTGGTTCTCAGGATCGAGTCCCTTTTCCACCAGATAGTCGGTCCAGGTGGTGAGCACTTCCCAATGTTTGGCAGCATAGTCGGCATTGCCTTCTACGGCAGCAATGGCAGCCGTAAGAATCAGCATGTTTCCACTCTCCTCAACCGGCATATCGCCTCCGTAAACCTGTCCGTTGGCAAGAGGATAGGTACCCAAATCATGGGCGGCGAAGGGCTTGGTCCATTTGCCGCTTTCACTATAATGGAAGATACCGTTCATCATGCCTTTCTCCAGTTCAGGATTATAGATCAGATAGAGGGGAGCCGAGGGGTAGGTCAGGTCCACCGTATTGATACAGCCGTTACTGTTGTTTTCCTTCGACAGCCACAAAAGGTCACCGTTGGGAGCTTCCACCAGCTTGTGGGCGGCAATGGACTGACGGTAGGCCAACGCGCAGAGTTCGGCATATTCCTTGCCGCCTACGGCAGAAGCATCCTCCATTAACTTTTTATCGAAGGCATAGCAGCGTGCCAGCAACTCGTCATACTCATTGTAGGCGGCCAGCATTTCCGACTCGATGGTACGGTCGCCTCTCGAGTTCCAGTAAGAACGCAAGTTTGTACCGAAGTATTGGATGGAATAGATGTCGTCATATCCCAGCATTATCTTGTCGGTAACCTTCCTCACTTTACCATAGTCACGCACCAAGGCCATATTCCCGTTGCTGTCCTCACCCGCAAGCGAAGCTGAATTAAAGGTGCCGTTCACGAAGTTCTTGCGCAGTTCGGTACTGTTGCCGATGCTGTATGCTGTGTTTTCTTTACCGGAAACCATGTAGAAATATCCCCAGTCAATGCGAAGGTCATCGCCCTGCTTAGCCAGGATATTCTGCTCTTTGCTTCCGCTCTTCAAGTAAAGCAGCCCGTCAGCTTCATATCCCTCGCTTGCAGATTGCTGGTAAGGCTGGTCGAGCGCCCAGCGCGGCGAGGCCTCAAAGTACACCTCCACATCGTGTTCCTTGCCATCACGGGCAGCAACACTGTAAGTAAGGTAATTCACGGGGCGGCTCAACAGCTTCAGGTCTTCCATGAAAAGAGGTGCCGTGAAAGTGACTTTCAAGTCGACATCACCACAGGTAAAAGCGTAGTGTGTCTGCATGGGCTGCACGTCAGCAGAGGTCTGCACAGCTGTGTTGCCAAACACGGTTTCCTGATGTTTCGGAATCTGCAGGCCGAAGTCGAGCAGACCGTTGCCGACCGGATTGATACACTCGGCGGCAATGATGTTGTCTCCTTGTTTCAAAGCAGCCAAAGCCTCATCGGAAAGTTTCACGACCTTGTTCTTATTGCATGTGGTTCCCGTACTGTGTATCTTCACTCCGTTGATATAGAATACGGCATCATCATCATTGGAGAATTCCAGATAGACAGGTATGCCGGTCAAATCGCGGTCGATATTTACCGTACGGCGCACCCAGATATTGCGGGTTCCCCATTGGGTCTTGGCTGTAGGCTCATTTTCTTTGGTACCAAAGGCACCACGGTCCGACTTCCATCCGGAATCATTGTAATCGGCAGATGTCCAGTCGCCAGCGGGCTTGTCTGTGATATACCGTCCAGTCCACTCCCCTTGCTGAGAGGTGGGCACGATTGCATTCATCTCCAATTCTTCAGTCCCCATAAAACGGTAGGAAACACCGTCTACCTTCACCACGCCAATCAGAGGGAAATCCTTACCCGTCCAATGGCGAACGGGGCTGTCATAAAGGTTATCGCTCATGGACCATGCACTGGCATAAGGGTCGATGGTAACAAGCGGGTAGGCTGGAGCTCTCAAGTCATTCTTGACGACTTCATAAGACGTATCCTTGTCACTGCACGCAAAAAGGCATGATGCCAACAAGGGGTATAAAAGCTTTTTTCTCATATCGTTTATATAATATAATTGTTTATGTTGTTAAATGCTAAAAAATAAAAGGTCTGAGATTACCAGCAAAACTTCACCGACACTCCGTCAGGATTATTCTCAAACTCTATCAAATAGGTATGACTTGCTGCATGCCAACGCTTGGTATCGAATACTTCTTTGCCATCGACTGTCACACTCTTAGGACAACTCGGCAACAGTACCCGCGATACGTTTGAAGTCTCGGCAGGACTTTTCGCCACATAGGAATACCAGCCTTTTCCGCGTTCTTCCTGTTCTTCGCGACTTGCCGAAGCCAGCACTTGAGGCTTCTTCTTACCGGCTACACGTTCTACATTCAGCAACAAGGCTTGCTCACCCGGATTTATCCGCTTGGAAGTGTATATCGGTAATTTGGGATCAAAAAGGTCAATCAAACATCCTTCCACAGTAAACGGCTCGTCGCTCACACTCTCTTCAAGCACAGCAGCCAAGTCGTAATCTCCCCTTTGCAGATAGAAGTTGTTTTTGAACTCCAGCTTTCCCGCTTTCGCGTTCTGCTCGTACATCCGGGCCGCAAGATACAAAAAATATTTGTCACCACCCTCATGCAGGACATAATCTTTAGGATCGGTACGAATAACACATACAGTTCCCTTACCGTAACTATATTCTCCCTGATTCGGCCAGGCAGGAAGCCCCATCTGCTCAAAAAGATGTGCGGAAGGGGTAGCATAGTTATGCCCGTTGGTATTCCACCATTCCCTTACATTCTGGAAAGGGTCGTTGTCCGTTCCACTATAAATCAATACTCCCCCTTTCTTCACCCAATCGGCTATGTGGCTGTGCGCTTCAGGCTCAAGCGGTTTCATGTTCGCATAAGTCATCAACAACACTTTTGTGTCAGCCAGCGCTTCCTTATAGCCGAGGTTCTCAATGTGGACGGTCTTGACGGGTACCCCTCGTTTGAGCAAAGGCAACGCCTGACCGTAGAAATTCGCCAATTGTGGGTCTTCATATCCGTTGTGCGTAGGGAAACGCTGGAACATCAAGGAGTTTGCCATCAGTACGCTGAATCCTTTGCTTCCGGTCAGTTCTTTATCAGTCAGAGGCATACGGTTCAAGGCATTAATCATCACCTGCATCTGTGTGGAATAGAAACGGGGAATACGTTCTTTCTTGTCGCTATTGGCACTTGTCCGATATAGTCCTTCGTAGATACGTTCCGGCCAAGGCATCACTTCGTAATCGGCTATATTGGGATAGAGTAATTGTGCAGTAAAGGTAGCCTGATAGTTTTTCTTATAATCTGCCCAGTCACGCGGCCAGTCTTCGATAGGGTCGGTCAGAAAGAACATCTTGCGACCAGTAGGAGCAGTCATTGACTCCATAGAGCCATACTCCAGATAGGCAGTCTCGAACACACGCTCACGTTTGCGACCGTCAAAGAAATTCGGCTCACGCGAAGTTCCGGTCCACACCTGAGCAATGTAACCGTCCACACAAGGAAGTGAGGCAAGGCTTGCTTCTGGACTGACAATCTGCCATTGCGAATAGTTCACCAGCGAGTGGGTGGGAACGTAGCACTTCACGTCCATCCCTTTGCTTTTACCATATTCTTTGGCAAAGGTGAAAACTTCATTCAGTGCACGATAGTACAAGTAATACTTGAGTTTGCTCGACAAGTAAGTATTTTCCGGAGACTCGTGTTGCGGTCTCCACTCGAAGCCATAGTATTTTTTCCATTCCTCCTTAAAAGAATCACTGTAACCGGCTCTTGCCCAAAATTCAGGCTCTTCCATGAAGATGGCATCCACACCGGCGTCGATTACCCTCTTCACATGTCTCTCTTTCAGATAACTTAAAAAATTCTCCGACGGTACGATATAGGGCACCATGTGACCGTGCCATATCGTATCTCCAGTCTGTGTGACTTGTCCCTCATCCAAATGCCATTTCCCGTCCCATTGTCCGGTAAAATAGTCCTGATATTCACCCCAAGCAATACCGGTCATAAAGTGTATGATATATCCACGCTCTTTCCAGGACTTCACCCGTTCCTCAAAAGATAGTTTGCGTGATTTATCCGAAGGATTTCCCCCTACTCCATACACCATCACCGCATCGGCCCTATTGTCTATAGAAGGCTTCCACTCGCGTGAGGTTTGAAAAGTGGTTTTAACATTGTCCTTGGTCTGAGCATCTACAGAGATGCCTATTGCCAAGACAGTCAAACTTATCAAAAAATGTTTTTGCTTCATATTGGTTTCTTGTTTTTATGGTATTAATCATTGTCCTTACCACTATAATGGCAAAAGATTGCTCAACAGCCGAGGCTTTGGCACTATAGCAGCAAAGCCTCGGCTGTATGCCATCAAGCTACGGAATAAGTACTTCTACCGGCTCACTGTAGTTCCAACGGCGTGTGCCGCTACCTACAGGTGTGTCGTAGTTAATACGTGCGGCAGCGCGTACAAACACTTTGCGGCCCGAAGGTATACTGCCGTTAGACTGGACAATAACTTCCTTACCCAGTAAATCTTCGAAACTCTTACCTTCATAGCTGATGCTGCTCGACCAACGCTCGTCGCGTGCCCGGTAGCCTACTGTGTTTGAGTAGCTGACGAAGAACTGGATGTCAGTTACATTCAAGTATTCGTCTTTCCAATTGCCCATCGGCTGGATTTTTTCACGGAAAACTTCATCCGACACACCGCGTGTCACGCGTACTTGTGCCTTGATGACCCCATTGCTCACCTGCGGATCACCTACAAACTCAACGTTCAGAAAGGGCTGTACTTCAAATTTCACTTTCGTCGTACCACTGATTTCAGTATTGACGGAACCATCATGGAGCAAGGTACCGTCTGTATTTTCACGCACTAATGGAATGAACGGGCCGTCGATACGGACATTATACTCACCTTTGAAGAGCTTCGTGTTCTGGAATGTACCGTCCATCATACAGTAAAAATCGGGATTATGTTGCACATTGTCACCCCAACTCAATTCGGTCAGACGGACACGGATACCCTCACTGCCCTGGTCGGTCAATACACGCTTACCAGTTGCTTCATCTACCACTTCGCCCCAAATTGTTTCTGCCGGTTCCTCATAGTTGTCTATTTCGAACATGCTGCATGAGGTTAACATGAACAAGGCGCTGAATAAGCTATAAAATATTGTCTTTTTCATACGTTTTAAGTTTTTTAATTATTGAGTTTTATCGATTAGGCTGCTGGTCAATCACAGGACTCTTAGAAACCTCACCACCCGGAATCGAGAAATAATAGTCCACCGGAGTGTAACCGAAGTCCTTGTCACCGGCAGTCGTATAGTTGAAACAAACATCAAAGAACCACTTGCCGGTCGCCGTCGAATAGAACGGATAGATACCACGGAAACGATAACGAGTCGTGTTGCTGAAACGGTCCTTATTGCGTTGCTCACCCCAGAATCCATCGCGACCTTCATAGTGATTCACACGCCAGCGACGCAAGTCCCATTTGGTCTTATGTTCGAAGGCCAACTCCTTGCGACGTTCCTTGCGGACGATATCACGGCTGTCTGTTGTACCAGTCAACGAGGCAGTCAACAACCGGGCACCGGCACGCTCACGAATATCATTGATGGCTTTCGTTGCCACACTCAACATATCTGTACCATCAGGAGAAGAGACGCCCGCTAACGAAAGTTCCACAGCAGCCTCGGCTGCATTCAGCAGCACTTCGGCATAACGCATCAAAATAAAAGGTTGTGCACTATTGCCTTCCCGAGGAACAAATGCAGGATCAGGGTTCAACCATTTACGTGCCAGCAGACCGGTCATAGCACTTCCACCATCTTCATAGAAAGGACCGTTCTGGCCAGCAGCCTTCATCGTAGAGCCATCAGGCAGGGTTACAATTTCCTGCTGATCTTCAGGTTTCGGACTGAGATAAAGCGTTTTGGGCTTCTCTTTATAAGCACTCAGATGATTGTACTTGGTAGTGGCAGCACCATACGAATAGTCACTAAGAAGCGGTTTGACAGGCGCGGCCCCCGTATAAACACCGGCATAAATTTCAATTTCCTTACCCTTAAACACATCACCAGGGAAGATGACGTAAGCACGCAATCTAGGTTCAGCATTCTTGTAATAGTCCATGGGACTATCATACATAACGTAATTACCTTCGGTACAAGAATTGCCTGTCGTCACCTTCAAGGTACCGTCGGGATAACGGTCGAAACCATCAAACAACTCAACAAAGTCGGCTGTCGGGCAAACACCACAGTTCAGCGGAGCCTTAAAGGTGAGCGGTAAGTTGTAAGAATCGTAAGCATGAGTACTGGTGGGGTAAACGTACTCCTTCACATAGATGTTCTCAGGATTATTGCTAAGATCGGAGAACATATCCACCATATTTTGATATTGTGCTTCCGGATCATTAGCGGCCCATTTCTTCTTGTAAAGTGAGTATACACCGCTTTTAATCACCTCGGAAGCGGCTTTGTAGGCTTCAGTGAAATACTTCTTGGAAGCCTCTTGCCAGCGGTCCTCATCGAATCCGATCACGCGTACTCCCGTCTTGGTACCCAAACCGGTCAAACGTCCAGTTACCGTTTCATTATACTTAGCTACACTACCGGCATAGAGCATTGCTTCTGACTTGAAAGCCAATGCTACATACTTATTACTGTAACCACTCTTGGGGCTACTAGACATCATCAATTCAATGGCCTTGTCATAATCTGCCAAAACCTGGTTCCATGTTTCTTCCTCACTGGCACGGGGAACCTCCAAATTTCCGTCTCCAGGATACTGGATGACTTTTGTCACCAAAGGGATACCTCCAAAACGACGGGCCATGGCATAGAAAACTGTGGCACGCACATAATAGGCTTCGCCCAAATAGTGGTTGTAAGTAATTTCTGCATAGGAACTCTGATATTTCGGCAGGTTCTCAAGCAGGAAGTTGGCATCGCGCAACAATTCAAAAGCCTTGCCCCAGTAAGCATTGTCTTCACCGGTAAACGCACAGCAAATACCGTCCCTGTTCATGGCTTCACCAGTACCGTCAATACCCATGGCATTCAACCAACCATTAAAGTTCACCCCCCATTGTGAGAGGTATTTAAAGTCTTCCCATGGCATATTGCTATACAAACGTGCCATATAGATGTCCATACCAGACTCATTGGAAAGCAACGACTCGGAAGTCACGATATTTTTGGGAGCAATATCCATATCGACACATGAAGTGGCAAGAGTCATGCACAACATCGCGGATATCAGTTTATGTCTCATATTTATTATTTTTTAGGTTTATATCATTAATTAGAAAGAAAGGGAAACTCCCAATGTATAGGTCTTGTTCAACGGATACATGCGTCCCAAATCATCATCGGGATGCTCAGGGTCTACAAATTTCACACCCGTAAATGTCAGCAGGTTGTAAGCATTGGCATAAATACGCAGACTGGCATTGGGAATCTGTTTCAATTTCGGGAATGTATAACCCAGCTCGATACTCTTCAGACGAAGGTAAGCGGTGCTTACACGATTGAAAGCTGAATTGTTTTTCGCCCAACGACCTGTGTAGGCGTAGTGACCGGAAGTCCAGACAGTAGAAGGGTCATAGGGATCGGCCTTCGGGTCTACGGGATGCCAGCGATCAAGAAACTGTGTCAATGCACCGCCACCGTTCTTACCCCAAATTTCATGCAAAGGCTCTTTGTACTCCATAGAACCCAGCGCAGAGCCTTGCAACAGCATGTTGAAATCTAAGTTCTTCCATTGCAAGCCGGCATTTAAACTGAACTGCAACCATGGAGTCTGGTCAAAGGCAAACGGATGTTCGTCCTGACCGTTAATCTCACCGTCACCATTCCAGTCTTCATATTTGTAGTCACCCGGCAGAATGTCACGTTCCTTGTAGCCAGGATAGCTCCAAATATCATTCCAGCTGGTGTAGCGTCCGGCAGAAGTATAACCGAACTGTACTCCCTGATAACGGTTCGTCAAGTTGTCATTACGCCAACGATCGTAGGAATTGGCCCAAGGACCTTTTTCCGAAGCAGTCAGGTATTTCTGACGGGTAACGGTAGCAATACCTTTCAGATTATAGGCCACTTGTCCAATCTTGTTGCGGTGGGTCAATTCCAATTCCATACCGAATTGGCGGTCACTGTCCAAATTTTCGCGCGGAGCAGAAGCACCTACCACCGTAGGCAAATCACCGGTACGGCGAGCGAAACGGCCAGTACGCAGACGATTAAAATAGTCGAACGAAACACCCAGCAGACCGTTCCAAGCTTCAAAATCGAAACCCACGTCGAATGTCTTCGACTTGAACCAAGTGATGTTCTCATTAGGTAATGCCATCGGGCTTGCTGCACTGATGAATTTGCCACCGAAGATATAGCCCGGTGAATAACCGTTATAGTCGCCATTAGACATGTTACCGCTGGTTGCAGGATAAGTGTACCCCATAGCCCAGTCATAATTCAAGTCACCATCATCACCCAGCACACCGTAGCTGGCACGCAGCTTCAGCTGATTGACAAACTTCAAAGCATCTATGCTTTTGAAGAAAGGTTCTTCGGATACTCTCCACCCAGCCGATACTGAAGGGAAGAAACCCCATTGATGCCCCTTGGCAAACTTGCTGGAACCGTCGTAACGAAACTGTGCTTCCAGCAGGTATCGGTCGGCAAACGAATAGTTGACACGACCTATCAAAGCTTCGTTAGCTTGTTCATACAAATCATTATTACCAGTCTGCATGGCGCCGATCTGTCCTTCAGTCACACCAGCCAGCAGGTAAGGCATAGAGAATGCCAGGTCGCGGACAGCGTAGAAGTTGTCACCGTTGCGCTTCTGTACCTCCCAACCGACAACACCACCCACATGGTGGACATCGTTAAAAGTGCGGTCGTAGTTCACTGTGAATTGTCCCAACATCTGTGATTTGTCATAGAACTCGCGACGCATGTTGCTGGGCGAACTTTCGTTATAAACCTTCTGATTGTAGGTACCGGTCTGCTCGTCATAAGCATACTGGTAGTACTCTTTGCGGAAAGCCTCGTTGTTGTCAGCACGATAATCGTAACTGAACATAGCTTTGGCAGTCAATCCCTTCAATACCGGTGTGTATTCACTGAAATCTACCGTCAAAGTAGCCGAAGACTGGAAATATTTCTGCTTGTACTTCTTGTAACCGGAAATATCGGCCGTCATCATAGCCACAGTATTCTGTTCCATGTCCAAACCGTTGTAGTTCAACATCGTCCCTTCAGGATCAGCGTATGCAGGATAAAGTACACCTTGGCGCCAATAGTTACGAATGATATCCTGTGCGCTACTGTAAGGCGTATTGCGTTCGTCGGAGATGCCACTTACACCAAGTTCGAATTTTATACCTTTAGCAACTTCAGTTGAAATGTTGGAACGCAGGTTGAACTTATTATAATTCAAGTCTCCCGAACGGAAGATACCTTCCTGGTAAAAGTAGCCCATACTGATATAGAACTTCGTCTTCTCGTTGCCACCGGAAATGCTGATGTCGTGTTGTGTCTGTGGAGCCACATTAGAGATAATCAAGTCATTCCAGTCCGTCGTACGGCGCGTACCGTTACGGAATGCTTCAAAGCTCTCTTCGCTGAAGACCCATGAACCGCCATTGATGTTATTCATCGACATTTCGTTGAACAGCGTCATAGATTCATAAGGATCACACAGTTCAGGCATACGTGAAGGTTGTTGGAAAGTGTAGGAACCATTGTAAGAGAATTCCGTTTTTCCAGCTCCTCCTTTTTTGGTGGTCACCAACACTACACCATTGGCTGCACGTACACCGTAAATAGCGGCAGAAGCATCTTTCAACACAGAAATATCATCGATATCCATTGCATTCAAACGCTGGAATTCTTCCGTACTCCGAGGAATTCCATCGATGATAATCAATGGAGATCCCATACCTCGAATATCGAAACTGTTATTGAAAGTTCCGGGCTCAGAACTCTTCTGCCATACGCGCAAACCAGGAATACGTCCTGTCAGCATATTCTGCGGATTTTCGTTCTTGGTCTTTATCATATCCTGCCCTTTGACGGCAGAAACGGCACCCGTCACCGATCCGCGGCGTTGTGTTCCGTAACCTATCACCACTACTTCGTCTATCATCTTGGAGTCAGTCTGCATAATGATGTTGATAGTGGTACGTCCGTTCACTTTCTCTTCCTTGTCCTTCAATCCCACATAAGAGAAACTGAGAATACCATCTGCAGGAGTACTGATGGTGTAACGTCCGTCAATGTCGGTAATGACACCTATAGTGGTGCCCTTCACCATAACGGCAGCGCCAATGACAGGTTCATTGGTGTCATCCATAACTATTCCTGAAACGGAAATAGAGTTTTGTGCGAAAACACCTGCCGGAATCAGCATCAGAAGGAATGCCATTACCATGTAGGATAATCCTTGTCGCATCTTGCTAAAATTCTTCATAGTCCATTAATTTTAAAATTATTTCTTGCTCCATTCATAATTCGCCAACACTGCATATTCGGCGGCAAAAGCAAAAGTGAACATTCCTTCCACGTTGTTCTTGTTCTTTTCAGCTTTGTACCACCCCACCAGCAGATTGGTGGGAAGCATATGTTTGTATTGATAGTTTTCGTAGGCATAATCCAGATTATTCTGGAATGCCTCGATACAGCTTGCGGCAGCAGTGTGGGTTGAATAAGCATCCACATACCCACGCATCAGTACACCGTTGAACCAGTTGCAGAATCCGCTGACATCAAATGTATAACAGCCCGGTTTGGCAGCTTCAGGTTTGGCAAAGTAAGCAAAACTATTATCGGTCAATTCCGCCAAGTCCGTCTGATAAGTCGCATCGCTTGTAACTCTGAAAAGGTCGGCAGCACCGGAAAGCATCGTACCACTATTGTAAGTGATGGCCGGACCTACACGATCACGCAGTTTGGAACCAGTCCGGTAGTGTTCACCATCAATGGTAACATATTTTATGTCCGGTGAATCATAACCACCCATCATATCGTCGTACACCCCGTCTGGTCTCAGCAAATATTTCTTCTGCCAATCGTAAACAGCTTTGGCAAAATTCAAGTAATAGTCAGATTTCTTCTCAGTGCGTAGCTTGCGACTGTTGTCGGCAGCCACGTAGCCATAGGTCACTTCGTCAGGTTTTCCTTTGTAAATTTCGTGCAGCCACACCAGAGGACTGACAATAGGGCCATTACTGCAAGAGTGCTTGGTGATATACCCCGGTCCCCATGTGATGCCTCCCAATGGACTACCTTGCTCATCAAGGGTGCAGTCCCAACCGTCAAGCACGTATTCTGTCAGGTATTCTGCCTTTTCCAGATAGCGCTGTTCACCAGTAATATGATAGGATTCCAACAGTTCACGCACCAGCCACATCTGGTCATCGTAAACATTGAGGGTACCTTCCACTTGTGCAGCTCCCTTGCCGTTGCCGCGGTTTACGCCGTATACCGTCCACTGTTTGGTCTGCGTATAAGAGGTCAGCGTAAAAGTACCTGCATAAAACTCCAGATTGTCATAAAGTTGAGCTAAAAGTTCCTTGTAGCGGTTAAAGTGAGAGTCATAAAGAGCCGTCTCTCCCTTTGTCTTCCCGGTCTTCATGGCTTTCATCGCAGCATTCACGGCCTCAATGGAGCTAGTGTACATCCACACACTGCCCAACTCACTGGAACGGTTTCCGGTATAAGGGTTATAATAACGTGACATAGCCATGCCCGTACCCGTAAAATAGCACTCTACAGCATTGTCAATCAGCTCTATGGCACGTGCCACATTCTGCACCGGCAGATTACCTGGAACATACGTACCTCCGTTGTCCGGCTTTTCATCAACAGCAGAGTCATTACTGCAAGCCACTAACGTCAATAAGAGCAAAGTCAATAAAGTAAATAAATTTTTCATTATATTCATACAATTAGTTTCTTCAGTCCCCGTCTCTCCCCTCACAAGATGCAAAAGGAGATAAAGAGGGAAAAACAAAAAAAATTAAATATCAGCAGTTTGTCACTCCATTGTGATGTCACGCAGCACCAGTTTGTTCTCGTCGCCGTTCTCTTCTCCCTTAAAGACACCAATAGTCAACATTACATCTTCTCCGTTGAACTGAGACAAATCATAGACAAAATCGGCATATGCCTCCGGATCCCCCTTTCCTCCGGCCTGATGGATAAATTTCCAGCAACCGTCGGCAGCAGCCTCAGCAAACTGAGCCGTATGGGATGCAGGTGCCAAGTGTACGACAGTTCCGTCCATACGGATAGCTGTCACCTTGAAGAAGGTAGCATTCGTTCCACTGAAGTTGCGAGTCTTCAATGTCATCCTATCACACCCAGACGCAATGGAGAATTTGGCATAGAAATAAGATTCGGGAACGGTGGTACTTACGTTGTTTCCACTACGTGTCTTTATCAGATAGCCTTCGGAAGGGAATACCTCAGGATCTTTACTGAGCGGCATATACGACCACTCGGCACAAATATGGTCCACCTCGCGCCATGCACGATAGGCGTCCACATAGTTATCGCGATTTCCCTCAACCGGACTCAAGCCAGTGAACTTCGACTTCATTTGCGGCATGGTAGAGCGTACCATTTCCCGGGTCATCTCCCAACCATCCAACTCTTCGACCGATGTTCCGGGCAACCAGCCCCATCCTTCAACGGCTTCTTTAGCAAAAGCGATGCGGCGCAATACCAACTGCTTCCAGTAATCACCAGTCTGGGCACGGAATGTACCGATGGCAATGATTACTTCCTTACCGATGTATTTGCTCAAGTCTACTGGAACAGAAATGTAATTTTCCGAGGCATAGGTTCTGACATCACCCACCATCTCAGCCTTCGGATCGGTAGCAGTCAGGTCTACCACCTGCACGCCATAATATACCGGAGCAGCTTCGTCGGCACTGTGCGTACGGATCTGGAGGGTCATCATGTAGTTATCTTCTGTAATCAGCTTGCTTCCGAATACAAAGGAATCGAATATCTCCAAGTCAGCAGGATTCTTGCGGTCCTCTTCATTGTTACGAATGCGGAGAGTGGTTCCTTCGTTCTGCTCTTCCCAGTCGCCACGGAAGTCCATCGTACACATGTAGTTGCAAGCCCAATCCCAGTGGGGATAGCTTTCAGCGTTTCGTCCGCCACGGTATTCGTTATAATACCATTTTTCTGCAGCTTTCAAATCATCAAGAGTTAGTCCGCGCAATATTTCTGTCCCACCCATGCGAACCTCTATAGTGGCAATGCCATCCACAAAGTCAGCTATAGCTACCTTCTTCGCAATGGAAGCATAGCCTGCTTTGGTAAAAGTAACGGTGTAGTCTGCCAATGGCAAATTACCAATTTCAAATGTACCATCGCTTCCGGTGGTGGCAGTCTGTGTGGAACTGATGCTGACCGTCACTCCTTCCAACGGAGTATTTCCCTTTCCTGCATCAACTACTTTTCCTTTGATTTTTGCGGCTGCATACTCCATTTTAGGGCTAACTTCAGCCACTTGTTCTTCATTGAATTTTCCTGCCACAACGGTAACACTTACCGTCTGGTAATCGGCTTTCGTAAATGTAATTATATGTGTACCTATTGAAATATTTTCGAGTGTATATACACCCTGCGAATTTGTCGTGGTCTGAGGACCGTCCGGTGCAGCCGTTATACCGGAACCATCGACTAAAACTGTGACCCCTTCAAGAGGGGAAGATAAATCATCCGTGACGACACCCGTCACCTTTCCATAAGATAAAGCCCTTCCGCCCGTATCATCGTCCGAACAAGAGCTCGCCATGATGACCATACTTATAAGCATGGCCATCAGTCCAAAAACTTTCAGCTTTTTCAACTGTTTCATAGCTTAAATTATTAATTAGAAGTTAATATAACAAAGGAGCCGATGCCAATCGCCCACATCAGCCTCAGGGTGTTGCAAACCGCCCCCTTATTTGCAAAATTGATTCCACATGGGTTAATTTTAGGGTTAATTTGGGTATAATGGCATAAAAAAAACATTAATCCAGATCATTTTAACCCATAAAAGAAAGTACAGACTTCGCCTAACACTTTAAGCCCCGCAAGCGCCCCTTCGATAAAATCATCAAAAACCGGGCGTTTCTGAAGCACCGCAAACCCAACGATATAAAACAAAACAACCGGAACCAGGTATTCAGAGAGGTAATTGATGCAGCGCATTTGACGGCTCCCGTGTCTATACTTGTTTTATATGTATGGTTTGAATCTGCGTTCTATGATAACGGATCTGTTTCCAGAGCCCCTTATTTTAACAAGGGCATTATAGGGGATAAATTTGTTTTTTGTGTGAAATTTTCCCCCCTACATGACGCCAAATTGCGTTTTCTATTTCCAGCCATCCTTTTTTATTGATTTATATTGCTTTCTCCTGCACATCACGCGGCACACCGCCACTCCCGCCAGAGTGCTGACACAGGTCGCCAGGAACGCCGGACCGGCCACGGCCAGCGGGTGCGCCGATCCGTACTGGCTCCGGTAGGCAATCATATTGATAGGAATGAGCTGCAGCGATGAAATATTTACGACCAGAAACGTACACATTTCATCGCTCGCCGTTCCCTGTGTGACCGCCGCCGGATCCCCCGCCGCTCTCCGTTCCTCCTCCAGTTCTTCCAGCTCCTTCATCGCCGTAAGCCCCGCCGGGGTCGCCGCCCAGCCAAGCCCCAGCATATTGGCAATCATATTGGCGGCCATCGAAGAAAGCGCCGGATGACCCGCTGGAATGCGTGGAAAGAGGAAATGAAGCACCGGCCGCATCCCCGCCGACAACTGCTCAATCAGCCCCGCCCGCCGTCCGATCTCCAAAATTCCCGTCCAGAACGCCATCACCCCCAGCATCGTGATTCCCAGCGAGACTGCATCCCCCGCCGCTGCAAGCATTCCCTCCGTCACCGCCCCCAGCGTCCCATGCACCGCCGCCCAGCCAAGCCCCGTAAGCATCATAAACGCCCAGAGTGCATTTAACATGCATCTACCTCCCTGCTGTCATATGGTACGCTCAGAACATTTTATACTCAGACAAGTATAAAAAGACGCCAAATATACACCATCATAAATAGATACAATTATATCGTTTCTTTTCGTCCATTCCGCTTGCATTTCAGAATTTGGATCTTTAAAATAAGAACTATCATCTGCTTCACATGACAGATATTCTTTGAAAAAGGCCATTTTATATGGATTCTCCTGCCAAAAACCGTGAAGACATTGAAATATGATTTAATATTATGAAAACGAGGTATTCAGAATGAAACAATCCGCAGATTTAAAGCGTCTCCTCACCTCCATCGATCACAAAAGCTATCCGGCTTACAAGGACGTGCGCGGCACTTATGATTTTAATACGTATATTTTATCCATCGACCATGTACAGGGTGACCCGTTTGCGTCCCCTTCCAAGGTCAGTATCCAGGTCCGCCACGCGAAAGCCGGATTTCCGGCAGAGCTCTTTGATACACCGTGGAAAAAAACAGCGCTTGAAGATTACCTGCTCCGCTGTTTTTCCCGTGAAATCGGTCGTCTTTCTTTCAAGGCAAAAGGTTCTGGAAAAAGTGGTCTGATCGCCACCAGCCGCCCCGGTCAGGAGGTTCTCTCCCGGACCGCCTGCGAGATCGGGAGAAATGAGATTACAGCCCGTTTTGAGGTTGGTTTCCCGGCATTCGGGCGCACCATCAACTCAGGTGAACTGATCCGGATTTTCTTTGATTTTCTTCCAGGCTGTGTCGAAAACGTCTTTTTCTACCGCCGCCAGAACACCGCTGAAATCAAAAAACGCATCACACTGGCAGACGACCAGCAATTTATCCGCAATGAGCTGAAACGCTTAGATCTTGTCTCCTTCGTCGCAGACGGCTCAATCCTGCCGCGTGAAACCGGCGTCTCCGACCGTCCGATGAAGGGCAGTGTTGCATTCCATTCCCCGGATTCCTTAAGAATCACTCTGAATCTTCCGGGACACGGTCCGATCTCCGGCATGGCAATCCACCGCGGCATCACCCTGATCGTAGGCGGCGGCTACCACGGCAAATCCACACTGCTAAAAGCGCTGGAATCCGGCGTCTACAACCATATTCCGGGGGATGGACGTGAATATGTCATCACCGATGAAACCGCAGTCAAGCTGCGCGCCGAGGATGGACGCAGCATCAACCACGTTGATATTTCTCTCTTTATCCGGGATCTGCCGAACAAAAAAGACACCACCTGCTTTTCCACCGCCGATGCCAGCGGCAGTACCTCCCAGGCGGCAGCCGTGATCGAAAGCATTGAAGCGGGAACCCGCGCTTTCCTGATCGACGAGGACACCTCCGCTACCAACTTCATGCTGCGGGACGACCTGATGCAGCGCATCGTCAGCCGCGATAAAGAGCCGATCACCCCGTTCATCGAACGCGCCCGCGATCTCTACAAGCAGGCAGGCATCTCCACCGTCCTCGTAGCCGGAAGCTCCGGCGCCTACTTCTTCATCGCAGACACTATTATCCAGATGGATGCATACCGCCCGTTTGATATCACGGAGATGGTAAAAAATGCCTGCGAACAGGAGGCTTCCAAACCCGCCATCCAGGCGCCTAGGTTCAAGCTCCCGACGGTTGGACGGAAGCTGGCGGCTGGCGGAACAGGACGGGCTGTGGGCGCGATGGCGCTGAATTTTGGCGACAGCCGCGCAGAAGCTGGAGGTGAATCTCAGGAAGAGGGCGAAAACAGCGGTCGTTCTGGACGGTTTGGCAATCGCGGCGGCAGCGCCTCCGATGCAGGACGCTTTGAACGCGGTCGCGGAGGACGCCGCGAAGCTGACCGAAATTCCGACCGGAACACGCGTATCAAAGTCCGTGTCCACGACAAACACTCTTTCCAGGTTGCCAAAGAGCCGGTCGATCTGCGCTTCGTCGAACAGCTTGCCGACAGCGAGCAGACCGCCGCACTCGCCCAGATGGTGCGCTACTGCCTGGAAAAAGGGCTTCTGGAGCGCTGCACCGTACAGGAAACGGTTGCCACACTCTTAAAAGCCTATGAAGCAAACGGGCTCTCTGTATTCAGCGATGCTTCATATGCCGCCATGGGACTGGCAATGCCGCGCGTGCAGGAGATTTATGCTTGTTTAAATCGTTTCAGAGGATGATTGGATACACAAAAGAGGGCTGCATTTTGCAAGCCCTCTCTTTCTATTTTTGCATTTTACACTGAACCATTTGCAAATTTCATCTTGGCTCATCCCTGAACCCTGCCAAAATCTATCCTACCCTTCGCACAGCGCCCGCATCACGCCCTCAACCGTCTCTATCTTCTCTGCTCTCCACGCGTTTCCGCCGCAGAAAATCAACGCATGATCTTCATCACCGCGGGCGGCATTGACGAGTGCCTGCGTGATGCAGTATGGGATCTTCGCCGGATCACAGTGTTCCAGACACTGGTAACAGTGTGTCACTGCCTGTCTTCCTTTTTCCAGTTCTTTTAAGAACGCATTCTTGATCGCACGTCCCGGCATGCCGACCGGACTTTTGACAATCACGATGTCCTCTTCCTTCGCATCCAGATATGCCTGCTTATATGCCATCGGTGCATCGCATTCCTCAGTTGTCACAAAACGGGTTGCCACCTGCACGCCGTCCGCGCCAAGCTCCATCTGGTGCATCACATCCGCATGGTCGTAGATGCCGCCAGCCGTCACAACCGGAATCGATTTGCCATATTTCTGCGCGTATTTTTTAACCAGCGCGATAATTCCCCGCACTTCCTCGTCATATTCCGCCTGATGGAATGTCTCGGCTGCGTGCGGCGTGTCTACCTCCAGCTCGGTCAGCTTCTCACGGTCAAATCCCAGATGTCCGCCCGCCAGAGGTCCCTCAACGACCACCAGATCCGGTGCGGTCTGGTACTTGCGATCCCACATCCGACAGATGACCGTCGCCGCCTTAACGGAGGAAACGATCGGCGCAATCTTCGTCGCCGTCCCTTTCACATACTCCGGCAGGGAAACTGGAAGTCCCGCGCCCGATATGATCAGGTCAGCGCCCGCCTTGACCGCCGTTTTAACGTACTCCGCATAGTTTTTCGTCGCCACCATGATATTAAAGCCCACGATGCCGCCCTTCGCGATCGCGCGCGCCTTCTGTAACTCTGAACCGATCGCGCGCAGGTTCGCCTCCTGCGGATGTTCGGCAAAATCCGGCTCCCGGAAACCGATCTGGGCAGTGGAAATAATGCCGATGCCGCCAGCCCCCGCCACGGCTCCTGCCAGCGAGGACAGGCTGATGCCAACCCCCATACCGCCCTGGATGATCGGAAACTTCGCCGTCAGATCACCAATTTTCAGCGGTTTTAACTGTGATAAAATTGTACTCATACGATCTCCTATATTCACAAAGGGGACCGCCGCGCGGCAACCCCCTTTCAATATCTATTTTTTAGATTTTTCTAAAACGTTCATACCGCTGCTCCGCGATCTCATCCGGCGTCTTTTCCGCGCAGGACTGGAAGAATTCGCGCATATGGCGGTCGATGATGCGTCCGATCTCCTCGATGTTGTCATCGGTTGCCGGCTCATCCTCGCAGATAATGCGCTCGATCATGCCAAGCTCATACAGGTCCTCTGCCGTCATCTTCATGACCTTCGCCGCCTCGCTGGCTCTCTTGGCATCTTTCCACAGAATCGAAGCAAAGCCCTCCGGAGAAAGGATCGAGTAGGTCGCATTCTCCATCATCCATACCTCGTTGGAAACCGCCAGCGCCAGTGCGCCGCCGCTGCCGCCCTGACCGGTGATAATCGCCAGAATCGGCACCTTCATATCCGACATTTCAAAGAGGTTGCGGGCAATCGCCTCGCCCTGGCCTCTCTCCTCTGCCTCCATACCCGGGAATGCACCTGGCGTATCGACAAAACAGATGATCGGACGGTTAAATTTCGCCGCCTGTTTCATCAGACGGAGCGCCTTTCTGTATCCTTCCGGAGACGGCATGCCGAAGTTGTGCTTCATGCTGTCTTTCGGGGATTTACCTCTCTCCTGTCCAATGACTGTGACCGGCATTCCATAGAAGGATGCCACACCGCCGATGACCGCCATATCATCGCCATAATACCGGTCGCCGTGGAACTCGGTAAAATCGTCAAACAGGATCCGGATATAATCGCTGGCGTTCAGACGTCCGGCGCTACGGGACTGGCGTACTGCCTCCCAGGCGTCTCTCTCTCGGCCTGCGATCTTATTTAAGGTCTTCTGGCGCATGATACCGGAGAACGGTGCTTTCCGGCTCTTTAACTTGCCTTCCTCCACAGAAGCTGCTTTTTCTGCCTTGGATGCAGATGCCGCTTCTGTGTGGTTCTCCGCCTCATCGTTCCATTTCTCCCAGCCATGCTCCTGGCTGTGAAGCTTCAAAATCTGTCCCAGAACACGCTTCTGATCTTTTCTTTCCACGATCTGATCCACAAAACCGTGTGTCAGCTGGAACTCGGCTCTCTGGAAGCCCTCCGGGAGCTTCTGGCCGATCGTCTGCTCGATGACACGCGGACCCGCAAATCCAATCAGCGCTCCCGGCTCTGCCAGGATGATATCGCCCAGGGACGCAAAGCTTGCCGTTACGCCGCCGGTGGTCGGATCCGTCATAAAGCTTATGTAGAGAAGTCCCGCCTCGGAATGACGTTTTAAGGCTGCGGAAGTTTTCGCCATCTGCATCAGGGAGATCATGCCCTCCTGCATTCTCGCGCCGCCGGAAGCCGCGTAGATGATAACCGGAAGCCGTTCCTCGGTCGCACGCTCTACCGCACGGGCAATCTTCTCTCCCATGTTGTGACCCATGCTGCTCATCAGGAAACGGGAATCGCAGACCGCGATCACAGTCTCATAACCGTGAATCTTTCCTTTACCAGTGACAACCGCCTCATTTAACTCGGTTTTCTCTCTGGCTGCCTCAACCTTGCCCTCATAGCCCGGAAATGCAAGCGGATTGACCACAGACATCTCCTTATCCCACTCTTCAAAGGTACCTTCATCGATCAGCATCTCAATCCGACGGTACGCATGCATCCGGAAATATCCGCCGCAGCGCGGGCACACATACAGGTTGTCCTTGACATCCTGCACCAGAATCGGTTTCTCACATTTATTACACTTACGCCATAAAGAACGCAGACTTTCCGGCGTCATCGCCGTCGGACGGCTCGGAATCTTCTCCGGTTTTTCCTGTGCTGCCTCTGCCGCCCTTTTATCTGCTTTCGCACTCTCCGCACGGCTTACGCCGGCAGAACCGTGGTCGTTTGTATTGATCGAAGTATACGATTTCTTAAACAGATTTTTAAACATCTCTTATTCAACCTCACTTATTAGCCAATCATAAACGTCAGCTCTGCGGAAACAGCCAGCTTGCCATCGACGGTTGCCGTCGCACTTCCGATGCCGACCGGTCCTTTTCTCTTGATGATATGGCACTCCAGCTTTAACTTGTCGCCCGGAATTACCTTTTTCTTGAATTTTGCGTTGTTGATTGCCCCGAAATATGCCGTCCTGCCCTTATTTCCTTCTTCACTTAAAATCGCAACCGCGCCGACCTGCGCCAGCGCCTCCACGATCAGGACGCCCGGCATGACCGGCTCCTGCGGAAAATGACCTGCAAACCACGGCTCGTTGTATGTTACATTTTTATATCCAACCGCGCCCTCGCCCGGTGTCACTTCCTCGATACAGTCGATCAAAAGAAACGGATGACGATGCGGGATGATCTCCTGGATCTCTTTAATTCCCATCATAATTTCAGTTACCTCTTTCGCTTTCCCAATTTAGTCCTCAAATTTCTTGATTACCAGGCTGGCATTGACACCACCAAATCCCAGGGAGTTGGTCAGGGCATAGTGGATATCCATCGGAACACCCTCGCCCATCGTGTAATCCAGATCGCAGCCCTCGCCTGCCTCTTTTAAACCTGCGGTTGCGTGTACAAATCCATCCTCAATGGATTTCACGCAGGCGATAAACTCAACACCGCCCGCTGCACCTAAAAGATGTCCAATCATCGACTTAGTGGAGTTAATTTTTACCTTGTAAGCGTGATCGCCCAGCGCTTTTTTCACTGCCATCGTCTCAAAGAGATCGTTATGGTGTGTACTGGTGGTACCGAGTCTGCGATCACACCGCTCGGTATGGCAGGGTTCGCGGCTCTGACGGCTCTTTCGGTTCCATGCGCATTGATGTAATCAATCTTCTCCGGTGCGATACCTGCATCCTTGAGCGCCATCTCCATCGCATACGCTGCGCCGCTTCCATCCTCTGCCGGGGAAGTGATGTGGAATGCATCGTTGCTTCCGCCGTAGCCGACTACCTCTGCCAGAATCTTTGCGCCGCGCTTCTGCGCGTGCTCTAAGGACTCCAGAACTACGATACCAGCGCCCTCGCCCATGACAAAACCATCGCGGTCCTTATCAAACGGACGGGATGCCGTCTCCGGGTCTTCATTGGTAGAAAGAGCCGTCAGAGCCGCGAAACCTGCCATACCGAGCGGTGTGATCGCAGACTCGGTACCACCGGCTACCATCACGTCTGCCTCGCCGTACTGGATCGAGCGGAACGCCTCACCGATAGAGTTCGTACCGGTCGCACAGGCAGTTACCACGTTGATGGATTTGCCCTTTAAACCATAATGCATTGCCACATTGCCGACTGCCATGTTGCTGATCATCATCGGAACGAGCAGCGGGTTCACACGGTTCGGTCCTTTTTCCAGCATTTTTTTATGCTCACGTTCCATCGCCTGTAAGCTTCCGATACCGGAACCGATGCTGGTTCCCACGCGGAACGGATCCTCTTTTTCCATATCCAGACCCGCCTGTGCGATCGCCTCACCGGCTGCCGCTACCGCATACTGGGAAAACGGCTCCATACGTCTCGCCGCCTTCGGATCCATGTATTTCTTCGGATCAAAATCCTTCACCTCGCCTGCCAGCTTTGCCTTATAATCGGTTGTATCAAAATATGTGATCGGCGCGATACCGACTTTTTTATCCTTTAATCCCTGCCAGAAGCTTGCTACGTCATTTCCAATCGGAGTGATCGCTCCCAGACCGGTTACTACTACACGTGTCTTATTTCCCATCTAAAAACCTGCCTTTCTATCGTCACAGTACACACGTTGTGCAAACTGCGACACGATTTTGCCGATGCTTCGCATTCCAAATTGGCAAAATCTGCTGCCACTACGTTATCGTACGCCACTTTCAGTTCCAAAAGTGCCTATCTGTAAAGCACCTTTTCCCTACATCGCCATTCCGCCGTCCACGCACAGAACCTGTCCTGTGATGTAGGCTGCGCGGTCAGAAGCCAGAAATACGGCTGCCTGCGCTACATCCTCGGTCGTACCGAAACGTTTTAACGGAATCTGCTCGCCCATCGCCTTCTTCACATCGTCCGGAAGAACGGCGGTCATTTCCGTATCAATAAATCCCGGTGCAATCGCGTTGACCGTGATACCACGGCTTCCAATCTCCCTTGCCACGGATTTGGTCAGTCCGATCACGCCCGCCTTGGACGCACAGTAATTTGCCTGTCCCGCATTTCCCATCACGCCGGAAACAGAGGAAATATTGATGATGCGTCCGCCCTTCTGCTTTAACATCTGGCGGGATACGTGCTTAATGCAGTTAAATGCGCCCTTTAAGTTCGTATCGATAACGGCGTCAAACTCTTCCTCACTCATCTTCATCAGAAGATTGTCACGGGTAATGCCCGCGTTGTTGACTAAAATATCAATTCTCTTATAGCGGCTGATAATGTCCTTTAAGAACACCTCCGCCGCGCTGTAATCCGAAACATTGCACTGAACGGCTTCCGCCTGTCCGCCCGCCTCGGTAATTTCCTTTACGACATCCTCTGCTTTTGCCGCAGAGCCATTATAATTGACGATCACCACAGCGCCCTCTTTCGCCATCGAAATAGCGATCTGACGGCCAATGCCGCGGCTGGCACCTGTCACAACTGCTACTTTTCCATTTAACATCCAAGCGCCTCCTTTACTTTGTCGATATCTTCCAGTTTCTCTATATTGAACGCCTTCGCGTTTTTGTCGATTTTACGCATGAAACCAGTCAGGGTCTTACCCGGTCCGATCTCAATAAATGTGTCCACACCGTCTGCTAACATCTTCCGGATCGTCTGCTCCCAGCGGACGGAGGAAGAAACCTGCTTCATCAGAAGCGGCTTTACATCGGCTGCATCGGTCACATAATCTGCCGTCACATTCGCGCTATACGGAATCTCCGGTGTATGAATCTCAACGGTATCGAGTACCTTTCCAAGCTTCTCGCCAGCTCCCACTAACATCTTGGAATGGAACGGTCCGCTTACCTTTAACGGAAGAACGCGTTTTGCGCCCGCTTCCTTCAATTTCTCTCCTGCCTCGGCAACCGCCTCTGTCTTACCAGAGATAACAATCTGTCCCGGGCAGTTATAGTTGGCAATCTGCACGCCCTCGATCGGCGCGATCACCTCTTCGATCTTCTCTGCATCCATCGCCAGTACGGCAGACATGGCGCCCTGACCAACCGGGACTTCGCCCTGCATCAGGATACCTCTCTGCCGCACGGTACGGATGGCATCTTCGTCAGACATAACGCCTGCAGCCGCCATTGCAGGATACTCTCCCAGGCTCAGACCCGCAGCCACATCCGGGCGGATTCCGGTACGTTCCATGAATACACGCATCATCGCAAGGCTGGCGGTTACCATCGCCGGCTGCGTATACTCCGTGATATTCAGACGGTCCGTCTGCGCCGGATCAAAGCAAAGATCGGTCATTGAAAACCCAAGGATCTCGCTTGCTTTCTCAAACATCTCGCGTCCCGTTTCCGTTTCCTGATAAAAATCCTGTCCCATGCCAGTGGTCTGTGCGCCCTGACCCGGAAAAATAAATGCAATTTTGCTCATAGCGTTACACTCACTCTCTACTTTCTGCCCAAAAGCGTCTCCGCCTGGGCCATCATTTCTTCAATCATTTCCTTGCAGGTCTGCTCTTTCTTCACCATACCTGCAATCTGTCCAGCCATCACGGTTCCGTTGTCCACGTCACCTTCCATGACTGCCTTCCGAAGCGTTCCAAGTGTTAAATACTCCAGTTCCTCGAACGGGCGTCCCTCTTTTTCCAGCTTCAGATACTCTCTCGTCATCTTATTTCTAAGACAGCGGATCGGATGTCCGTGACTCATACCGGTTACGGTCGAATCAATGTCTTTCGCCTTGATGACTCTGTCCTTGTAAGCCTGGCTTACGATGGATTCCTTCGATACGACGAAGCGGGTTCCCATCTGGACCGCCTCTGCGCCCAGCATAAATGCCGCCGCAATGCCGCGTCCATCTGCGATACCTCCGGCTGCAATCACCGGAATCGAAACCGCATCAACCACCTGCGGAACGAGTGTCATCGTCGTCGCCTCGCCGATGTGTCCGCCGGACTCCATGCCTTCTGCAACGACTGCATCTGCGCCGCTCTTCTCCATCAGACGTGCCTGTGCAACCGAAGCGACAACCGGAATTACCTTAATGCCGGCTTCCTTCCACATGCCCATGTATTTGCCTGGAATACCGGCGCCGGTCGTTACGACCTTGATGCCTTCTTCCACAACTACCTTTGCCACGTCATCCGCATACGGGCTCATCAGCATGACATTGACACCAAACGGCTTCTTTGTCAGCTCTCTCGCCTTGCGGATCTCCTCGCGGACAACCTCACCTGGTGCATTGGCGCCGCCAATTAAGCCCAGACCGCCAGCTTCAGAAACGGCTGCTGCCAGATGATGTTCTGCTACCCATGCCATGCCGCCCTGAATAATCGGGTATTCAATCCCCAACATTTCTGTGATCTTTGTTTTCATTATGCCTCTACACCTTTTTCTTTTAAGTAGTTCATAACATCGCCTACAGTTGCCAGGTTCTGCAGATCCTCCGCCGGGATCTCTACGGAGTACTCGTCCTCCAGAGCCATAACCAGCTCAAACAGATCCAGAGAATCAGCACCCAGATCATCCTTGAAAGAGGAAGCCTCGGTAATGGAATCTGCGTCTACGCTCAGCTGCTCTGCAATAATTTCTTTCATTTTCTCTAACATCGTTTCAATCTCCTTTTTAAATGAATTTTCTTTTTGTGACCGCAAAAATGCAATCACTGTTCTTATATTTTATCAAAAAATGGGATAATGTACATTAGTTTTGCTATATATTTTTTTGCCTCTCCAGGCACCTACCAGGTCATCAATGCCGCGCCCCAGGTAAGACCCGCGCCAAAACCTGCCATTACCAGCGTATCGCCGCGTTTTAAGCGTCCGTTCCGGTGCATTTCATCCAGGAGAATCGGAATCGAAGCCGCCGACGTATTGCCGTAACGCTCGATATTGACCGGAATCTTGTCCATCGGAACCTTCAGACGGCGCGACGCCGCTTCCAGAATCCGGATATTCGCCTGATGCAGCAGATAATGCTGTACCGCCTCGCGGTCCGTTCCGGTCTCCTCCAGAATCGCATTCACAATCTCCGGTACCTTCTTCACCGCAAACTTGAAGACTTCCTGACCGTCCATCTGCATAAAACCAAGCTCCGGCTTGCCTCCCGTCAGGCAGTTTTCAAGACTTCTCGCCTGGCAGTACAGAACGTCGTTCTTCGTTCCGTCGCTGCCGACCAGCGTCTTCACCACACCCGTCTCGTCCGCCCGGACAACCGCTGCGCCCGCGCCATCGCCAAACAGGATGCAGGAACTGCGGTCCGTCCAGTCTAACACCTTGCTCAGCGTCTCCGCACCGATAATCAGCGCCGTCTTATAGATGCCCGCCTGAATAAATCCCTGCACAATATGTAAGGCGTAAATAAATCCGGAACATGCCGCCGTGATGTCAAACGCCACCGCATGTTTCGCCCCGATGGCTCCCTGTACATCCGCCGCCGCACTCGGGAACGCCCGATCCGGGGAAGACGTCGCCACGATCACGATCTCAATCTCCTCCGGAGAAATGCCCGCGTCCGCGATCGCGCGCTTCGCCGCCTCTGTCGCCAACGCCGAGGTTCCCTCGCTCGTCGAGACATGTCTGGCTCCAATCCCCGTCCGTTCCCGGATCCAGGCATCATTTGTATCAAGAAATTTCGTCAAATCCTGATTCGTCACAACCTGCTCCGGCGCATACGCGCCAATTCCAATGATTCTAGCTGTCATTTTCTCGTTTAACTCCGCTTCTTCTATAAAAGATAGTTTTAATTTCAAATGGTTTGATATTCAAATTAATTTAGAGTGTAGCGGAGAATGTGGGGTTTGTCAAGGGTAACTTGTAAATGAACGGCAGGATTCTGGTGAGAAGACGCAACCCGGACAGAGAAGAGCCGCCCCCAATCTTCTCCTGAAATACGCAAAAATAAGATTCCATGGTTTTCTTTTTCGTTGTATAATTATAAGACATAGGTATCTTTATTGTATCTATACAGAAATTTGTATACTATATTATCTATATATTACCCTATTAAAAGGAGGAGTTGCTATGCAGAGTATTCTTGTATGTGACGATGATAAACAGATCGTAGAAGCGATTGACATATACTTAACCGGTGAGGGATTTGAGGTTATCAAGGCGTATGACGGCGCAGAGGCGCTGGAGCTTTTGAAAACGCACACCGTGAATTTGATGATTCTGGACGTTATGATGCCGGGGTTAGACGGAATCCGGACGACGCTGAAGGTGCGTGAGACCAGCAGTATCCCGATCATTATCCTTTCCGCGAAGTCTGAGGATGCGGACAAGATTCTGGGCTTAAATATCGGGGCGGATGATTATATCACGAAGCCGTTTAACCCGCTGGAACTGGTCGCCCGCGTGAAATCGCAGCTCCGCCGCTACACGCAGCTGGGAAATATGAACAATCAGATGGGCAACCACGTATTCAAATGCGGCGGCCTGCAGATCAACGATGAAAATAAGGAAGTAACCGTGGACGGCGAACTCATCAAGCTGACACCGATCGAGTACAACATCCTGCTTCTGCTCGTTAAAAACGCCGGAAAAGTCTTCTCCATCGACCAGATCTACGAGGCGATCTGGAATGAGGAGGTGATATAATCATCCTGAGGAGGCGATCGGCGCGGACAATACAGTTGCGGTTCATATCCGCCATATCCGCGAAAAGATCGAAATTAACCCGAGAGAGCCGCGCTATCTGAAGGTTGTCTGGGGTGTTGGATATAAAATTGAGAAGCAGTAAAAATGTGAATCATCCATCTAACAGAAGTTAGGAGTTGCAAAATTTATGACAAAACTCTCTCATATTCCGATGCAGATCCAGAAATGGATCGCCAGCCTCGCGCATCTGTTTTTCCTGATTCTGGGGCTGACTGGTATCTGCCTCATGTATATTCACGGAAATTTCGGTCTGGGGCTGACCGGCATTGGCTCGGTTCCTTATGAGGACACCGCGGAATTTAACACACAATTTAATAGCGATCTGAACGATATCTTCCTATATATGGAATATCAGGACGTCTTCGGCGCCGACAGCTCGATTGACCTCTCGCGCCGGATGCTCAAAATGACCTTTGGACCAAGCGAGACCGAAAATTTCTCCCTGTCCTCCCTGATTTCCTATCTGGAATCCATGGGGTACCAGCTCGACGACGACTTTAACTGCCAGAAGCTTTCCGAACCGGAAGACAGCGTCAAGAGCCGCGAAGGCTACGTCGAATGGTCGGTTCAGGAGCCGCAGCGGATCTACAGCTACCGTTCTGCCAGCCGGAAGCGCAGCACATTGGAGGACGCGGCGGTCGAGATCATGGACACACTGCATCGTTATTACACAGTGTATAACCGTTTCGTCGCCAATCCGTCCAACCTGCATTTTAAAATCCAGTACACGGAGCCGGATTCGGATCAGAACGAAACAACCCAGTTTACAAACACCGATTCCCTGACGCCGGAAAATGTCAAGGAATACGGGTGCTACGCGTACCTGCCGGGCAATTCCGTTTTCTACGATACCAACATGAAAGCGATCCCGCTCAGCAGCATTTCCGCACTGGCATCCAATAACCCATACACCGGCAGCGATTATTATCTGCTGGTCGGAATCGATACAAACTATCCAGTCACTGACCTTTACGCACGGGCGCATACCGCATACCTGCACCGGCAGCACCTGTATCTGACCGGATTTGCACTGACGATCTTCGCAACGATCGGACTGCTTTTGAGCTTCCTGTTTCTGTTCCGGATGTCCGGCTACCAGAGTTATCGCAGCTTCAACGTGACA
>OQVI01000399.1_pt1 | contig 30118 bp, 34 predicted proteins | sample 1691651 | NCBI WGS metagenome assembly OQVI01 (sample SAMN03418287, study PRJEB22391) | human gut metagenome | biome: human-gut; feature: organic feature; material: feces | host: Homo sapiens | place: Italy | collected 2013-04
CCCTCTACCGCTGCGCTCAAAACGCATTTTCAACAAATGTTTCCGAATTGTTAAGGCGCAAAAATAAGTAGAGATTTCCACTGCTCGTGTATGTTGATCGCCGTTTGACCCGAACGAAGTTCCTGCCCCTGTTTTGCAGCGGCGTTTTCCGGCTCGCCCACAGAAAGTGTGAGGTCATGGCACGATATCACGTTCAGACGGCTTATGAAGGATTCAAGGTTCGGTATGAAGAAAGCCGGGCGCAGTGTGGACACTACAACCTGCTTCTTTCAAACACAAGAATAACACTTTGAGGTTGTGTAGTCAACAACCGAAAATGAATTTTGGAAATTTGTACAACCACATAAGATTTTATTTGTGAAAAAGAAAAATACCGCCCACGCAGTACAGGCGAAGGATTTTGTCGGGTGAAACAGACGGCAAAATGATCGGGTGTGTTGCGGGGCGGCATGTTCTTTCTGGATAATCACTCGCTGAAAGTGGTGGTTATCACGGTGAGAACCACCACTTTTGTCAGCAGGATTTGGAATAAAGGGTATCATGGAAGTGCAGGTGCGTCAATATGGTTTTGCAAAATTTATCGTGGTAAAGTGGCAGAAGTAAGACTTTCTACGAATTCAGAAAATCAAATGAGCTTCTCCCACAGCGCATCTCCTGTGGTGAGGGATTCTTCCTCCACGCCTTCACTCAGACGCCTTGCCACATACCATTCTGCGCCGCTTTTGCTTTGCACTCCGGCAAGGGCGGTGTCGTCCAGCAGCACGGCAAAATCGGAAACGCTCAGGCTGTCGCCCTCCTGCGGGTCAGTACCGTCCAGCAGACGGAAACAGCCGTACCGCTGCTCCATTGCCGCCGGGTCGTCCACGATGAAGATCATGCTCTCGCAGAGATAAAAATCAGAATTGAGCTTGTCCTCACTGGATTCCATCAGCTTGCGCAGGGAGGAATCCTGTCCATCGTAATCCAGCGCAAGCCAGATGCTCTTCACGTTGACTTTTACTTTCCCGTCCCCGTTCACATCATCGGCCGCAGCTTCCAATTTGGTTTCCACCTCGGACAGGAACGCCGCGTCCGGGTCAATACGCCCCACGACCGCTACCGTATAGTCCGGCTTCACCTCGGTGACACGGCTCCACACAAAATACCCGACCGCCAGCACCGCCGCGGCAATGAGCACCACATAATACCAGTGATAATGCCACCAGTTGGCGCGGGCTTCGGCAGGCGTCAGCTCCCGGGTTTTTTCCGGCACAAGATCCTCGGGGGAAATGTTGCGTTCGTAGCGGTAGGATGCCATGGCAGTGTCCTCTTTTCGTTTCAGTCTTGATAGCTATATCATAGCATAAACTCCCGGACTGTGTATACGATCCGGGAGTTTTGTTTACACGCGGGTGCGCAGGCACTTGAGATCCGTGCCGCTCACCGTATATTCCCCGGTGCCTGCCGGGATAAAGAAGCTCTCGCCCTTTTGGATGGGCAGGCTCTCGCCGGTGGCGGTCTCGGTCAGGGTCCCCTCTCCTTCCAGGATCAGCAGAGAAGTAAAGGAAACATCATCGCAGATATCCTTGAAGCTGCCCTCCACGGCATCCACCGTAAAGTAATCGCACTGTGCCAGATGGCCGTGGAAGTCGTGAGCAACAGGCGGCTTGCGTTCGGTCACATCCAGAGCCTGCGGGATGTGGAGCTGGCGGGGCTTGCCGTCTGCACCCTTGCGGCCATAATCGTAAATGCGGTAGGTGACGTTGGAATTCTGCTGAATCTCAGCCACCACGATGCCCTTGCGGATGGCGTGGAGCGTGCCGGAGGGGATGAATAAGCAGTCGCCTTTTTTCACCGGGACGGCGTTCAGCACCTCGGTCAGGGTGTTGTCCTTGATGCGGTGCTCAAACTCCTCTTTGCTGATCTCATGGGTGAAGCCATAGTAGAGGGTCGCACCCGGTTCTGCCTCCAGCACATACCACATTTCGGTCTTGCCGTACTGGTGTTCGTGCTCCAGGGCGTAGGCGTTAGAGGGGTGCACCTGAATGGACAGGTCCTTCTTGGCGTCGATGAGCTTTGCCAGAATGGGGAACTCCTCGAACTTTACGCAGTCGGTGCCAAGGCAGCCGGGGTGCGCGTCAATGTACTGCTGCAAAGTCGTGCCGTCCGGCAGGTAGCTGGGGCCGTCCGGGTGGCAGGAGAGCATCCACGCCTCACTCAAGGGGTGCATCTCGCTCTGGATGCCGTACTCGGTACGCAGTTTTTCGCCGCCCCAGAGGTAGTCCTTGCAGCTTGGTTTCAGTTGAATCGTTTTCATCTTGCATACCTCCAATATGCCTAAAATTGCACATAAAATGACACTTTTTCCGAAAAAAGGGTGCAAAAAAGCTGCCCCGTCCATTTTTATGGCAGGAACGAGGCAGCCGTTTGTAGAAATATTTGAGAATTTATGCCTTCAGCAGCTCGGCAGCGGCGTCACCCAGCTTCGCATTGATGGCATCTGCTTCGGCTTCCGTAGGAGCAACGGCGGACAGATACACCTTGATCTTCGGCTCAGTGCCGGAAGGACGAACCATCAGCTTTGCCTTTCCACCCAGACGGAACTCCAAGACATTTGCCTTCGGCAGGCCGGTGCCCTCGGCGTTGTAGTCCAGCACGCTTTCCACGGCGATTCCGGCAATGCTCTGCGGCGGGGTCTCGCGCAGCTGTTTCATGATGGCGTCCATGGTGTGCATTCCGCTTTCGCCCTCAAAGGCGAAGCTGTGCAGGGCATTGCGGTAGCAGCCAAACTCGGCGTACAGCTGGTTGATGGCATCCAGCAGGGTCATGCCCTGCTTTGCGTACCATGCGGCGGCTTCGCACACCAGCAGCGTGGCGTTGACGGCATCTTTGTCCCGGACGTGTGCGCCGGACAGGTAGCCGTAGCTCTCCTCAAAGCCGAAGATGTAGCGGTCGGCTTCTCCGGCGGCTTCCAGCAGGCCGATCTGCTCACCGATGAACTTGAAGCCGGTCAGGGTACGGCGCAGCTCCACGCCGTACTTCTCGGCCACCGGAGTTGCCATATCGGTGGACACGATGGTGGTCACAGCCACGGGGTGCTCCGGCAGGGTGCCCAGCGCCTTGCGGGTGCGGCAGATGTAGTCCAGCAGGATGATGCCCATCTCGTTGCCGGTAATGAGCCGGTAGCCGCCCTTTCCGTCCGGCACTGCCGTGCCGCAGCGGTCGCAGTCCGGGTCGGTGCCCAGCAAAAGGTCCGGGTGGACTTGATCGCACAGCTCCAGACCCTTCTGCATGGCCTCCCGAATTTCCGGGTTCGGGTAGGGGCAGGTGGGGAAGTTGCCGTCCGGCTTTTCCTGCTCCGGCACCACCGTCACATGGGTGACGCCCAGCTTTGCCAGCAGCTTTTTCACGCATTCCAGACCGGAGCCGTTCAGCGGAGTGTACACCAGCTTCAGGTCGGCGGTGCCTGCCCCATCGCCCACACGCTGGGCATAGACGGCATCCACAAAGTCGTCCAGACATTTCTCGCTGCTGTACTCGATCTTGCCCTCGGCAAGGGCGACATCAAAGTCCGCAGGCTGTACGGCAAAGCAGTCCACCGCTTCAATGGCGGCAAGAATTTTTGCTGCCACCTCAAGGGTGATCTGGCAGCCGTCTGCACCGTAGACCTTGTAGCCGTTGTACTTGGCAGGGTTGTGGCTGGCGGTGACGCAGACGCCCGCGCCGCAGCCGTAGTACCGCACCGCCCAGCTCAGCGCCGGAGTAGGTTCCAGACGGGGATAAATATAGGCCTTGATGCCGTTTGCCGCAAGGACAGCTGCGGTTTCGCGGGCAAACACATCGCTCTTGATACGGCTGTCGTAGCCGATGGCAACTTTCTTCGGCAAGTCGGAGGCATTCAGGTAGTTGGCAAGGCCTTGCGTAGCTTTGCGGATGTTGTAGACATTCATCCGGTTGGTGCCAGCACCGATGACGCCCCGCAGACCGCCGGTGCCGAATTCCAGCTCCCGGTAGAACCGGTCGGTGATGGCATCCTCGTCGCCTGCGATTGCTTTCAGCTCTTCGGCAAGGTCGGCGGGCATTTCCGGCTGTGCCAGCCATTTTTCATAAGCCGATTTAATTTCTTCTGTCATGAAGGTTTTCTCCTCTCGTCAGCATCCTCGCCCATCTCCTGCTCCCTGCTATGCCAGAGAGGGCGAAGCAGTTAAACTTTCTTCAGATACCAGATTTTTGCGGGCGTCTGGCCCCAGCCGCCGGGCAGTTCCAGACCGGTGGTCAGCAGCTGGACGCCGCTGTAGGTGTTTGCGTCTTCGTTGGTGTACTGTGCTGCCGGGTCCAGCCCTTCCAGCATAAGGCGGGGGCGGCTGTTGGCGCTTGCCACGCCGTGGCTGCCGGTCAGGGCATCGCCCACGGCGAAGACGGCGGCTTCGCTGCCGTCCTTTGCGGTTATCATCCACGCAGCACCCAGGCCGTTGGGTTCCGGGTCCACCAGACGGTGCAGGTCGCCGCCGCGCAGCAATGCACCGTGCTGGCGATACCACGCCACATAGGGGCGGAGCTCGGCCAGTTCTTCCTCGCTGTATTTCGTCAGATCCAGCTCAAAGCCGAAGGTGCCAGTAAGTGCTGCCGCCATCCGTGCTTCCACCGTGGAGATGTGGCCGGTGCAGTGGTTGGGCACGGTGGAAAAGTGCGCCCCCATCACGCAGCCGGGGTAGAACAGGCTGGTGCCGTACTGGACGACCAGACGGGAACGGGCATCGGTGTTGTCGCTGCACCAGATCTGCGGGCTGTAATAGAGCATTCCGCAGTCGAAGCGGGCACCGCCGCCTGCACAGTTTTCCAGCAGCAGGCCGGGGTACTTTTCGGTCAGGCGGCGCTGCAATTCGTACACACCCATCACATAGCGGTGGTACACTTCACCCTGCTGTTTTGCAGGCAGTTTGGCGTTGTAGACGTGTGCCAGCGAGCGGTTCATATCCCACTTGAGGTATTTCAGCGGGCAGCTCCTTAAAATTTCATCCAGTTGCTGCCAGATACCGTCCACCACTTCGGGGCGGCTGAAATCCAGCGTATACTGCTGGCGGATCTCCAGCGGCTCGCGTCCGGGGATGGTAAATGCCCAGTCGGGGTGTGTGCGATAGAGGTCTGAGTCCGGACTGATGGCTTCTGGCTCGACCCACAGTCCCATCTCCAGTCCCAGTAGATTGATTTTCTTGCACAGGCCGGGCAGATCGTCCGGCAGCTTGGCTTTGTCCGCTGCCCAGTCGCCCAAGCTGGACGAGGTATCGTTGCGTCCTTTGAACCAGCCATCGTCCAGCACGAACAGGTCGATGTCCGCCTTTTTGGAGGCAGCAGCCAGTTCCAGCAGCTTTTTCTCGTCGAAGTCAAAGTAGCAGGCTTCCCAGCTATTGATGAGCACCGGGCGGGGCGCGGTCATATCCTGCCAGCGGGGCGGCAGCAGCCGGGTGCGGATGGCGCCATGGAAACGGCGGCTCATCTCGCCTAGCCCCTTATCCGAATAGACCATCGCGGCTTCCGGTGCGGTAAAGCTCTCGCCGGGAGCCAGCGTCCAGTGGAAGTGGTAGGGATGGATGCCCATCACCAGCCGTTCCCCTGCGTCGGCACGCTCGGCTTCGATGAGGTAGTTGCCGCTGTACACAAAGGCAAATCCCCATGCGTCGCCGGTCGTTTCGGTGGTATCGGCATGGCAGAGGGCGACTGCCGGGTTGTGGGCGTGGCCGGGGATGCCCCGCATACTGCCAACGCTCTGGATGCCGCAGCGCAGCGCCGCACGTTCCGGGGTGCGCTCCGCTGCCCATGTACCGTTCAAGGTGATCAGTTCGAGAGCATCCGGCGCAAAGTCGAGAGTCAGAGAAGCCGCCTTGTTCAGGGTCAGCTCCTCGGACGAGGTGTTGGTATAAACTGCCGTGCGGGTGATGAAGTCCTCGGCTTCGTAGACGCTGTACCGCAGTTCCACGGCCAGACCGCACGCATCTTTCAGGAAAACGGAAAGCGTCTCCACACCCTTTCCATCCCGGAACATCGGCAGGTCGGGCAATTGGGGTTTGCCGATATGCACTTCAGCACGGTCGAACACGAACGCCGCCGCTTCCGTGCCGTCGGCGTATTCCGGGATGACGGCGGGAGTGCGGTTATCAGCGGTGCCGCAGCCGGAAAGCTCCTGCGGCAAAAGATCCGGCCAGCAGCCGGGGTCGCTGTGGGGCATCCGGGCATCCGCAAGGCTGGGCACATCCTCCGGCAGACGGGTGCCGTAATAAGTGTGCAGCACCATGCCATTAGGGGCAACTGCCAGCTGGTAGCTGGTGTGGGTGGTATGCAGGGTAAAGACGTTTTCGGTGCAGACGATCATTGCACGCTGTCCTCCGTGTCAGGTTCTTCTTCCGGTTCCTCTTCCTTGCGCCCGGCTTTTTCCAGCTGAGCAAAGGCGGGGCGCATCAGGCTTGCCATGCCAAGAGCAGAACCTGCGCCGCCGATGAGCAGCCACAGGGGCAGCAGATAGACGAACCACGCAGGGGCGGCTTTTGCCAGCAGAGGAAACCACGCCAGAAAAGCCAGATTCCCCACAGTGGGCAGCAGGTTTGCAAGGGTCATGCGGCCGCTGTCCGCCAGCACCGGCAGAACGCCGGGATAGGTGAACCGTGCCAGCAGGGCAAAGCCCCAGCTGCCGCAGCAGCCTGCCAGCACCAGCAGCAGAAAGGACGCTGCCGCCAGAATGCCGGTGCTGGGGGTGTCCTGTGCGGTGGCGGTGCGCAGCCCGGTGAGGGCGGCAAAGCCTGCCAGCAAAAGCACCAGCCACAGGGCAGTAGATTGCTTAAAATCCCGCTTGAACGCCTTGAAAAAGTCGGTATGGACGGTGTAGTCCTCCTTTGCCGCCATCTTGTTCACCACCGTGAACAGCCCCAGGGTGGAGGCTCCGGCGGTGACGATGGGCAAACAGCACACCAGCCACAGAAGGTTGGCAAAAAGCAGATCGCCGATCTTCCCCATAGTGCGGTAGAAGGGGCTGTCGATGTTGGTCTTTTTCATGGCGTTTCCTTTCGGGTGGAGGGCTCAGAGGGGCGGTTTACTCGCCGATGCTCTTGAGGTACTCCAGATTTTTGTCGATGAGGGCGCACCGCTGCTTTACGCAGTCCACACTGCGCAGCGGGTCGGCGGGGGTGTTGAAGGCGAAGTCCAGCAGTTTGTCGATGGTGGTAGAAGCTACATGGAGACGGGTATCGCTGGCTGCATAATAAATATACACGCTGCCGTCCTCATCGGCAATAGCACCGTTGGTGAACACCACGTTGGAAACATCGCCCACACGCTCCCAGTCCCGGGGAGCGATCAGGAAGCCGGAGGGCTCCGCGATCACCTTGCTGGGGTCGTCCAGTGCGGTGACGAATACATAAATGACGTACCGCAGCCCGGCGGCGGTATTCCGCACGCCGTGGGCAATGTGCAGCCAGCCCTTTTCGGTCTTGATGGGGGTGGCACCCTCGCCGTTCTTAGCTTCGGTGATGGTGTGGTAGCGGCGGGGGCTGGTGATGATCTCCTCGTCAATGACGGCGTGGGTGATGTCCTCGCACAGACCAAAGCCTACGCCGCCGCCGGAACCGGTGTCGATGAAATCATCCATGGGGCGGGTGTAGAAGGCGTACTTACCGTTGACGAACTCCGGCAGCAGATCCACATTGCGCTGCTGGGGGCTGCGCTTGGTGACAAGGTTCGGCAGACGCTCCCAAGTCTTGAGGTCTTTGGTGCGGACGATGCCTGCGGCAGCCACGGCAGCGGACAGGTCATTCACGCTGTTGTCCTTGCTCTCGGAGCAGAACACGCCGTAGATCCAGCCGTCCTCGTGCTGGGTCAGGCGCATATCGTAGACGTTGGTCTCCTCCGGGCAGGTGTCCGGCAGCAGGATGGGCTTTTCCCAGAAGTGGAAGCCCTCCACCGGGCTGTCGCTCTCTGCCACGCCAAAAAAGCTCTTGCGGTCGTTGCCCTCGATGCGCGCCACAAGGTAATACTTGCCGTTCAGCTTGATGGCACCGGAGTTGAACACGGCGTTCACGCCCAGACGCTCCATAAAGTGGGGGTTCGTCTCCGGGTCGAGATCGAACCGCCACGAAAGGGGAATGCTCTCACGGGTCAGCACCGGGTTTTCCCACCGGTCGTAGATGCCGTTGTAGAAATCGGTCTTTTTGTTTTTGCGGGCCAGGTAGGCATCCTGCAAAGCCTTCTGGCGCAGGTATTCGGGGTGGAGTTTAGACTGTGACATCGGGGTTCCTCCTTATCAGTTCCATGCACATTCTGCCGTTGTGGTAGGGGCACTTCCACGGCTCAAGGATGGGCTTGCGGCTGGACGGTTTTCCGTCTGCGTCCACCTCCCAGAACCATTCACTGCCGGGGCGTTTGTCCACCATCACGTTGCAGATGTAGTGGTAAATATCGGCGGCGGCATCGCGGTATTTTGTATCGCCGCTCTTGTTGTATTCGTTCACGAAGCCCAGCACGGACTCGGCCTGCACCCACCACACACGGGTGGTGTTCACCTTGCCGCGGTCGCACTCGTTGACCACCGAGTGGTCAATGTAAGCTTCCTTGTAGATGTGGGCGGCAAGGTCGGAGTTGATGGCGTGGATGCGCTTGGAAAGCGCTGCATCTCCCAGTAAATCGCAGCCCCAGTCGATGAGCCAGCTGGACTCGATATCGTGGCCGTAGCTGTACAAATCGATGATAGAGTTGTAGTGCTGGTCAAAGAACACCAGCTGCCGGTGCAGCTCCGGGCTGTAAATCTTGTGCTCGTAGATATCAAGGATGCGGCGCAGGGCTTTTTCCACCTCCGGGTCACGGCTTGCCTGATAAAGCCCGGCGTAACCCTCGAACACATGGAGCAGGGTGTTCATGGTCTTTGCCGCCATGACACCGTTTTCGGAGAGCTTTTCGTTGCTCTCCGGCTTCCAGTCGATGGTAAAGGCCTCCAGATAGCCCTCGCTGTCGGTGCAGTGCTGCTCGATGAGATGAAAGATCTTTTTTGCGTAGGCCAGCGCAACGGGGTCTTTGGTCAGCCGGTAGTAAGCGGAAAGGGCATAGATGGCAAAGCCCTGATTGTAGGTGTGCTTGGTGGTGTCCTGCGGCTTGCCGGTGTAATCGCAGCTCCAGTACACGCCGCCGTTTGCCTCGTCGTAGCAGTTTTTCAGGAAGAACTGGTAGGCGTGGCGGGCATCTTCGGCAAGGTCTGCCCGGCCGGTCAGCATGGCCGCCTCGGAGAAGAACCACAGAATGCGGCTGTTCAGGATGCAGCCCTTTTCGGCTTTTTTATCCAGCTTCAGGTCAAAATCCATGTAGCCGTAAAAGCCGCCGTTTTCCTCGTCCCGCAGCCTTTTCCAGAAGGGAATGATGGTTTGCAGCAGCATTTCTTCTGCTGCCTGTTTGATGGAAGACATAATACAGAACTTCCTTTCTGTACAAAGTAAAACCCTCTCGGTCACGGCTTGCGCCGTGCCAGCGCCCGGTAGGGGACGTAAAACCTCTTTTTGCAGAGATGGCGATGCGAAGCATTGACAGAGAGGGTTGCGCTTGACGCTTAGCGGATGCCCACCTCGTGATCGGTGGGGCCTGCGTTATCGTGGGTCTTGATGTAATCCACCACCTCGTCTACGGTGGTGAAGGCCAGACCGACATAGCTGTCGGCGCAGCCATAGTACAGAGCGATGCGACCGGTGTCGGCATCCTGCAGGGTAGCGCAGGGGAAGCAGACGTTGGGCACGAAGCCGCGCTCCTCATACCACTTTTCCGGGGTCAGCAGGAAGTTGCCGCAGCGGTACAGTACCTTGCTGGGCTCGTCCTTATCCAGAATGGCACCGCCGATGGAGTAGACGAAGCCATTGCAGGTGCCGGTAACGCCGTGGTAGAACAGCAGCCAGCCCTCGCTGGTCTCAATGGGGGCAGCACCGCCGCCGATCTTCACGCTCTCCCACCAGTTGGAGCCCTTGCTCATCACATGGCGGTGACGACCCCAGAACTCCATATCCGGGCTCTGGCTCAGGAAGATGTCACCAAAGGGGGTGTGGCCGCTGTCAGACGGGCGGCTCAGCAGGGTGTACAGGCCGTTGATCTTGCGGGGGAACAGCACGGCGTTGCGGTTGAAGGGGATAAAGGGGTTCTCGATGCGGACAAAGGTCTTGAAGTCGGTGGTCTTGGCAATGCCGATGGACGCACCGTAGAAGTCCTGACACCAGATGATGTAGTAGGTGTCCTCCACCTTCACAAGACGGGGATCGTAGGCGTACACCGGCATAAACGGCTCGCCCTTTTCGTTGACGAAGGGGATCTTGTCCTTGTCAAAGTTCCAGTGGATGCCGTCCTCGCTGCGTCCCAGATAGATGTAGGGGATGCCGTTGACCTGCTCCCCGCGGAACACACCGATGAACTTGCCCTCGTAGGGGACGACCGCACTGTTGAAGATGCGGGCTACCCCTTCCACAGGATTGCGGTCGATGACGGGGTTCTCGCTGTACCGCCACACCGGGGCGGTAACATCGGCAGGCTTTTCCTGCCAGGGGATGTTGGGCAGTGCGTCGCAGAACATTTTTACGTTGCTCATAAGATAAACTCCTGTAATAGAAGATTGTTTGTTTTCCTTCTGCTGTATTCTCCCGGCTCCTGCACAGAAACCGGGAGAAGCAGCAGATGATGAAGGAAAAATGTGGATGTCGCAATTTTAGCCCTTCACAGCACCGGCAGCCATGCCGCTGTAGATCTGATCCTGACACAGCAGGAACACGATAAGGGCGGGGATGATGGTGATGATGACACCGGCGCAGATATAGTTGTACTGGTTGCCCATGGGGCCGGAGAACACATACAGCGAGGTAGCAACCACCTGATACTTGGTCTTATCCTGCAGATACAGGTTTGCCATGTAGTATTCGTTGTAGGTGGACACACCCTTCAGGATGGCGCTGGTGACGATGGCGGGCTTCAGCAGGGGCAGCAGGATCTTGAAGAACACACCAAAGTAGGTGCAGCCATCCAGAATGGCGCTTTCGTCCAGCGTGGAGGAAAGGTTCTCGAAGAACTGCAGGAAGATATAGATGGTGATAACGTCCGTGCCCATCATCAGGATGATGTAGCCGGGCATGGAGTTCACCAGATGCAGAGCAGTCATGATCTGGTACACCGTGACCTGAGAGGCGATGCCGGGGATCAGGGTGGCAATGGTGAACAGGTTGCGGATCAGCTTGTTGCCGGGGAACTTGAACCGGTTCAGCACATAAGCCAGCATGGCACTGATGAGGATGCTGCCTACCAGCACGCAGATCAGGATAATAAAGCTGTTGAGGAACGCCTTGCCCATGTTGGCCTTGTTCCATGCGGTGATGAAGTTATCGAAGTTGAGCCAGCTCTTGGGCGGGGTGATAACATTGGTGTTGGCGTACTCTTCCTCACTTTTGAAGGCGGTGAAGATGCAGGATACGATGGGCACCAGTGCCACAAAGGCAGCGAAGATGAGCAGCGCATATTTGCAAATGTTGATCAGAACACGTTTGGTCTTGATCGCAGTGGTTTCGTTCATACGTTCTGCCTCACTTTCACTTGGTTACGCCGCTGCTGCGGTTTTCCAGCCATTTTTCCACAGCCTTCTGGGCGTAGGTGACGATCACGATGAGCAGCAGCAGAACCACAGCCATGGCGGATGCAAGACCCACCTTCTGGTCGGTATGGGCGATCTTATCCATGACCACGAAGTAGGTGGAGGTGTTGAAGCCGCCGCCGGTGACAACATAGGGCATCTCGAAGGCGGACAGTGCGCCGGACACCGAGATGATGAGGTTCAGCACCACGATGGTGCTGATGGAGGGCAGGATGATGTCCTTGAAGCGGTGCCATGCGTTGGCACCGTCGATCTCAGCAGCCTCGTACAGAACGGGGTCCACAGAAGCGATAGCACCGATGAACATGACGATGTTCTGACCGATGTATTTCCAGATGGAGCAGGCCACCAGCACGACGTTGTTGATGGACTCATCCCGGAGCCAGAAGGGCAGCTTATCTACGTTGAAGCCCACCCAGCTCAGCAGGGTATCCAGCACAAAGCCGTGGGTGAAGAAGAACTTGAAGATGAAGCCCACCGAGATGCCGCAGATGAGGCAGGGAAAGTACAGTGCACCCCGGAAGAACTTGCTGCCCTTGCACTTGAAGCTCAGGATGGTGGCAAACAGCAGCGCCAGCGCCATCTGCACCACGGAGCCTACCATGTAGTAAAGGCTCAGGCTCAGAGCATGGAAGCAGTCTTTGCGGGTAAAGACCGAGATGTAGTTCTGCAGACCCACAAAGGTACGTCTGCCGATGTACTTCATTTTGAAGAAGCTGAACTCCACCATTTTGAAGAAGGGCAGATAGGTGAACATGAACAGCAGCACCAGCGGAACAAACAGGAACACCAGCGTGACGATGAGCTGCTGGCCGCGCATACTGTGAAAGTATTCGCTGAAGCTCTTGCGCTTTTTAGGCGCGGATACGGTTGCGGAAGATGCCATGTAAAAGACCTCCTTTCACCAAAAGCAGGGCGGACACGGGCCCGCCCTGCTGATTTATAACGATAGATCGCTTACTGCGGTGCGCAGGCATCCACAGCTGCGTCCCATGCAGCGTTCCAGTCGGCTACGATGTCGTCCAGAGTCTCGTCGCCGTTGATGCCAGCCTCCACCACACGCATGACGTGGGTCTGGTCGGCATTCAGCATCAGCTCAGCCTCCTGCTGCACCTCGGTGGCAAGGTCTGCCAGCTCTGCGGGGGCGGGAGCATCCTCGACCAGGTCGATGCCGTCAAATGCCTTCAGGGTATCGGGGTATTCCTGGCTCTTCAGCACCGGCACACCGCCCTGATCATAAGCAAAGTTGGAGCTTTCGGTCAGCCACTTGATGTAGAGCATGGCAGCCAGCTTTTTGTCATCGGTGGTGTTCTTGTTCACACCGTAGCAGTAGTCTGCACCTGCGCTGGCGTACTGGGTACCCTTGACGGTGATGGGGAACGGCATATAGCCAATGTCGTCGGCGTGGTCACCGGCGGCCTGCATCTGCACGATGGCCCAGCTGCCCAGAACCATGGCACCGATCTGGCCGTTGTTGATGCGGGGCTTGGAGCCCTCCCAGTCGGTGGTGGTGGGGTCGGCCTCGGTCAGACCGCGCTTCACTGCTTCGTACAGGATGTAGTACACAGCGTAGGGACCCATATCGTCCGCACCCAGAATGCCCTTCTGGAACGGATCCTTGGTCTGGGGCATGGTAATGTTCATCCAGTTCGGGTCGCCGGTTGCGCCGCCGCTGGTGTAAGCATCCCATGCGGTCATGGTCCAGCCGGCGGCGTAGTTGGTGTACAGGGGATCAATGGAAGGATCGTAGTCCTTGATCTTCTGCAGGTCATCCAGGAACTCGTCCGGGGTCTTGGGCAGGGTGGTGATGCCGGCAGCCTCAAAAACCTTCTTGTTGTAGATGATGCCCTGTGCATTGCCGGTGGAGGGGATGCCGTACACGCTGCCGTTATAAGCGCGGTTGGAAGCGAAGTTGTAATCGTTCTCAATGTCGCTCAGTGCGCACAGAGGCTCAAAGTAGTCGCCCAACTCGGTCAGGGGGATGTTGGTGGGGATCATGCACAGATCACCCCAGTCGTTGGAAGTCAGACGGGTGGTCATGTCGTTGGCATAGTCGGTGATGCCCTCGTACTTGATGGTGATGTTGGGATACAGCTTCTGGAATGCGGCAACGTAGCCGTCAAAGGTGCCGTCATCGATGAGGTCGGTACGGTGGCTGATGATCTTCAGGTCAGCCTTCAGGTCGGTGTTGTCGGTGCCCACGGTCAGCTCATTGTAAGCCTTTGCACCGTCTGCGCTGGCAGCGGAACCAGCGGTGCTGCCGGTGGAGCCGGCGGTAGAAGTGCTGCTGCCGCCGCAGGCGGCAAGAGCAGAGGCTGCGGCCAACACACCAGTGACCTTCAGGAAATTGCGGCGATTGATCTTACGCATAGGGATATCCTCCTTCTTTTTGTGGAACCCTTTTCCGTTTTGCGAAAGCTAAATTTAGCTTTGATTAGCTAACTGTTATCCTTCGCTTTCTGTGGTTTAAGTATATTCCTTTTGAGATTCACTGTCAATATTACCAAAAAGATTCGGTGTTTTGGTGGCAATTCGGCAATTTTCTTGTGAAAACTGACCTGTAAATCCGGGATACATCACGGATTTTGAACTTAAAATAATAATTTAATTAACTTTTTACAATAAAATTAACTTAAAGATCGCTTAGCCTAAGGCTGATTTTGCACTTTTTAACTGGCTTTTCATTGACGAAACGACTAAAAACTGCTATGCTAACCATAAAGTTAACCGGAACGTTATTTACCTCATTCTAAAATGAAAGAAGAAAGCTGGTCAGGAACATGGCAAAAGCAGTACGCATGGCCGATATCGCGCAGCGGCTGGGCATCAGCACCGTGTCCGTCTCCAAGGGTCTGGCAGGCAAAGAAGGCGTCAGCGCCGAGATGCGGGCAAAGATCCTTGCCGTTGCCGAGGAGATGGGCTATCAGCCCCCTGCCCGGGCGCATACACAGCCCGGCGGCGAGAGCATCGGTATTCTGGTGGCAGATCGTTTTTTCAACGAGAACGCCTTTTATTCCAATCTGTACCGGGCGGTGCTTAAATGCGCCGCCGAGCAGGACATCTCGGTGCTGATGGAGATCGTTCTGCCGCAGGCAGAAAAAAGCTGCAATATGCCCTCCTTCCTTGTAAACCGCAAGGTGGACGGCCTCATCTTTATGGGCGAGATCAGCCGCCGCTACCTTGCCACAGCGGTGCAGACGGGCGTGCCCTTTATGCTGCTGGATTTTTACGATGATGCCATTGCCGCCGACTGCGTGCTCAGCGATAACACCAGCGGCAGCTATATGATGACCGAGCATCTCATCTCCACCGGGCGGCGGAACATCGGTTTTGTGGGCAGTGTGCTGTCCACCAGCTCCATCATGGACCGCTATCTGGGTTATGTCAAAGCCCTGCTCCGCGCCGGGCTGCCCATCCGGGACGACTGGCGGCTGGAGGATCGGGACGACCGAGGGCTCTTTATTCCGTTCACCCTGCCTCACGAGATGCCGGAAGCCTTTGTCTGCAACTGCGACGAGGTGGCCTACAATCTGGTGGAGACCCTCAAGCGCAACGGCTACCGTGTGCCGCAGGATGTGGCAGTGACCGGCTACGATGACTACCGCTATTCCACCATCTGCAGCCCCCAGCTGACCAGCTACCGGGTGGACTTGGACGGCATGGCAAAAACGGTGGTGGCGCAGCTGCGCCGCAAAATGGCGCATAAGCCTGCCGTTGCCCCCACCGTCATCGTGCCCGGCGGCTTTGTAAGAAGAGAATCTACCTGATAAAAAAGGGGTTGCTGCACAAACCTTCGTGCAGCAACCCTTTTACTATGGTACTATTTTGAATGGCCGCCGCTTTGCTCTGGCCATCTTCAGTGGAAAATATAGTTTGTATTTTGGGATACCGGAGCGTCTGCGGACGCTCCGGTATCCCGTTTTCACTTTTAGAGGATCGTTTTCAAAAAGGCAGTCAGAACCTTTGCCGCCTGCCGGTGGCTTTCTGCGCCGGGGTGCTGCCGGGCACCTACCGTTTCCGGTGTGGTGTTGGGCAGCTCCAGCAGATAAACAGAGTTGTCTCCGGTAATGGCTTTGTACTGCTCCGCGCCCTGTCGCAGCACCGGCAGCAGCTCACTGCCCAGCATCCCGATGCACCACACCAGCTTTGCCCCGGGGTTCTTTGCCCGGAGCAGGGTCAGAAAATGCTGCACACCGTTTGCCACCTTTTGGGCGTCCGCAGGATGGAAGTCTCCGTTGGAGAGCCGCCGCAGCTGGTGGGGCTTGCCGGTGGCAGGGTCTGTCCATGGCGGGTTATCGAATGCGCCGGTGTCGTTGGTGCCTAGATTGACGATGACGGCATCCGGCTGCCATGCGGCAAAATCGTTTTCCTGCTGTGCACCAAGGGCGGCGTTACGCTGTCCCATGGCTACGCCGCACACCCGGGTGTAGTAGGGCGGCAGGATGTGGCGCACGTCGTTGTCCCATCCAGACACGATGCCCCAGCCGCTTTGCGAGATGCAGCGGTATTCGGCACCCAGCGCATCGGCAGTCAGGCGACCGTAGTGGTTTTCTGCCGAGAAAAAGGCTCCCACCCAGTCCTCCTCCGGTTTGGCTCCGATGGCACCCTCTCCGCTGGTGATGCTGTCCCCCACAAATTCCAGCCGATAAACCGGCTCCGGCAGGGGCAGAAATTCGCCGTCTGCATATTCCAGCCCGGTGATCTGCAGCAGGTGCGCCGGGTCATCGTGCATGGCCTGCACATCCTTCAGCAGCCGGACGTGCTTCGCCTTGCCCGGCGTCATGCCCCGGAACAGGCACACCCGGCTTTTGCCGGGGTTCACGGCAAACCGTGCCACCCATGCGCCATTCAGTTCCACGCTGACCCACGGCTCTACCACTTCATAATCGGCGAAAAGATCCACCCACAGCTCACTGCCGGTAAATTCCAGTTCTATGCCGCTGGCTGTCCAGAACAGGGTCAGCGGGTCACGCCCGGTGTGCCGCCCCAGTGCCCGCACCTGCGGCAGTTGGGTCAGCGCTGCGGTTGTAAGTTGCTCCATTTTCCGTTCCCTCCCGTTGGTTTTGCCCGAAGCATAGCAGATTCCACCCAAAATCGCAAGCTAAATCTGTAAGCTAAATAAAACCTAAAATTTAGTTTAGCCTTTGCACCTCCCGGTGTAGGGGCTTTTTTCGGGTCAGGTTGACCAGTGCTTTGCCCCTCTCCTTGTGCCATACGCTGAAAATGAAGCAGCATATTGACCGAATTGCCAAAACTGCACTATACTTATTGTGCAATCTGACGTTGATTTTTGAAAAAAGACGAGGAAAATGTCATGGAGCACGAACACAACTTTTACGGGGTGAACTTTGCACCCTTTCCCCACAGAGGCGTGTTGAGCAGCGAGAACGCCCACCGCAGTATGGCAACTATGGTGGAAGCTACCGCCGCCAACTGGGTCATTCTGTCGCCCTCTGGAATACAATCTGACCCTTATAGTGAGGAAATCAACTGGAACACTAATGCCACCCCCACAGACGAGGAGCTATGCGGTGCCATCCGCTTTGCCAAGCAGTTGGGCTTGCAGGTGGCGTTGAAGCCTACCGTCAACTGCGCCAACGGCGTGTGGCGGGCGCGCATCAGCTTTTTTGACCACGATGTGCCCTGCGAGACCCAGTGGGGCAGATGGTTTGCCAGCTACACCGCCTTCCAGACCCACTACGCTGCTCTTGCCGAAGCCGAAGGCTGCGGGCTGTTCCTGACCGGGTGCGAAATGACCATGACCGAGCACCGGGAAGCAGAGTGGCGTGCTCTCATTGCCGCTGTGCGGCAGCAATATCACGGACCGGTGAGCTATAACTGCGATAAATACGGCGAGGACCATGTGAACTGGTGGGATGCGGTAGACTGCATCGCTTCCAGCGGCTACTACCCCCTGAAGGACTGGGAAAACCAGCTGGACCGCATCGAGGCAGTGAGCAAAAAATACAAAAAGCCCGTCCTCTTCAGCGAGGCAGGCTGCATGAACATCACCGGTTCTTCTGCCGTGCCCAACAACTGGGAGCTGAAGGGAACACGGAACGATCTGGAACAGGCCGATTGGTATAGTGCCATGTTTTCCGCCTGCGCCAAGCGTCCGTGGGTCATGGGCTTTGGCGTGTGGGACTGGCCTGCTGACTCCGGAACCGCCAGCGCCTATGCCGTGTCCGGACGTCCAGCAGCAAAAATTATCCATAGTGCATATCAGGGAGAAGTTTTAGAATGAACACGTCCAATTTTGCTCGCTTGAAAGAACTGCTTCGCCGTGCAGCAGCAGGGCAGGAACTGACCCTCGGTTTTCTGGGCGGTTCCATCACGCAGGGCAGCCTTTCCACCCAGCCCGGCAACGCCTATGCGTTCCGGGTGTACCAGTGGTTCGTGGATACCTTTCCGCAGTCGAAGTTCCACTACGTCAACGGCGGCATCGGCGGCACAGATTCTCTGTACGGCGTTGCCCGTGCCGTGACCGATGTGCTGATGTACCAGCCAGATTTCGTAGTGGTGGATTTCAGCGTCAACGATCTGGAAGTTCCCTTCCGGCAGGAGACTTACGAGGGTGTTGTCCGCAAGCTGCTTGCATGGCCCTCCCACCCGGCGGTGGTACTGTTGAATAACGTATACTACGATACCGGAGCCACCGCACAGGACGAGCACAACGCCGTGGGCGACCACTACGGCGTGCCACATGTCAGCATCCGGGACAGCATTTACAAGGATCTGCGTGCCGGTAAGTATGCCAGCCGCACCCTGCTCAGCCCTGATGGACTGCACCCAAACGATTACGGTCACGGTCTGGTGGCGGGGGAGATCATCAAGCTGCTGGAGGCGGTCAACGCCCACCGGGAAGAACCGGAGCAGGAGCCTGCCTTCCCGGCACCGCTCACCGCCAACGCCTACGAAAACGCCCGGCGGCTGACCATCCGGGAACTCTCCCCCAAGTTGGAGGGCTTCCGGGCAGACCCGGAGGAAAAGCTGGGGCATCTGGACCACTGGAAAAACGGCTGGGTGGGCCAGAAGCCCGGCGACAAAATCACCTTTGAAGTGGATGCCTCCTGCATTGCAGTGCAGTACCGCAAGACCATCCGCCGCCCGGCGCTGCGGGCGCAGCTGGTTCTGGACGGCGACGCCGCCTACCCTGTTCTGCTGGACGGTAACTTTGACGAGGACTGGGGCGACTGCCTGTATTTGCAGCCTATCCTGCACCACGGGGAACATAGAACACACACCGTGGAGTTGACGATTCTGCCGACCGACACGCCCGATGCGACTGAGTTTTATCTGATGGCACTGATCGTTACGGGGTGATGGTGGTGGTTATCACCGTGATAACCACCACTATTCATATGTATCGACCTAAAAGCCTCTCTGGATATAGTGTCTCACTTTTTCATCTAAAATGTATTGCAAATTCTTATAGAATATGGTATATACATTATACGAAACAATGTTTTGAATGAACGCACTGCCGTTCTATGATGTGTAAAGTGAGGTGCCTGCCATGACCGCCGTAATTTACGCCCGCTATTCCAGCGACAACCAGCGTGAAGAATCCATCGAAGGCCAGATTCGTGAGTGCACGGCCTATGCAGAGAAGAACGGCATCACAGTCATCAAGCACTATATTGACCGTGCACTCTCTGCCAAAACGGACAATCGTCCGGAGTTCCAGCAGATGATTAAAGACAGCGAGAAACGGCTGTTTGACATTGTGCTGGTCTGGAAACTTGACCGCTTTGCCCGAAACCGTTATGATTCGGCACACTATGAGTACCAGTTGGAGCGAAACCATGTCAAGCTGGTGTCGGCTACTGAACCAATTTCGGAAGGCCCAGCAGGTATTATGGTCAAGAGTATGCTCACCGGCATGGCTGAATACTATTCCGCAGAGCTTTCTGAAAAAGTCGTGCGCGGCATGACCGAGAATGTTCTGAAGGGCAAGTACAACGGCGGCACGATTCCCATTGGCTATACGGTAGACGAGGAAAAGTTCTTCCAGATCGATCCTTTGAAAGCCCCCTTTGTGGTAGAAGCCTTTCAGCGGTACAACGATGGCGCGACCATGAAAGAACTGATGAACTGGCTGAACGACAGCGGCGTGACCACCAACCGCAACCAGAAGTTTACCTATAACAGTATTCAGACCTTGCTGACAAACCGCCGTTATATCGGCGAGAACCGTTTTAAGGACATTGTGATGCCGGACAGCATCCCGGTTATCATTGAGAAAGAACTGTTCATTAGGATAAACAGGATAACCATATCAGCAGGGGCCTCCGGGCTCCTGCTTTCTTTCTGTTCTGCCGCCGTTTCGTGCATAATGCCGCAAAAAGCGTCATTCTCGAAAACTTTTTGCCACAAATTGCCAGATTTTACTTGACATTGTCCCTTTTAGGGTCTATAATGAGGGTACAAGAAAACGCTATGACCCAAAACGGGTAGGAGGATAAGAATATGTTCAAGAAAATCGTGAAAGCTATCGCCGCCATTAAGACCGAGAACGACCGCGACGAGTGCTACTGGCAGATTGACCGTGCATTCGAGGAAGAGCGCATCTCCTTTGAGGACCACGAGCTCCTCTACGGTCTGGTCGGTATGGTTGAGGTCGCTTAATTTTTTTGCTTTTGTGTGTCCCTTTTAGGGACGTTAAGCAAGCAGTAAGACCCGTTTCGGGTAGGAGGTTTTTATGGAACTCTACAAGTACACCGGCAGCGTTGCCGCCCTGACCGTTCGTTTCGGCAAGGCCGAGACCATCACCCTCTACGACAGCTACGACGACAGCGTCGCTCCGGTTCGTCTTGATGTGCGCGGTGCTCTGGCCGAGTACATCAAGGAAATCGAGAGCACGGACAGTGAGGAGCGGTACATGAATCTCGACTGGTACTACGACTTCAATATGCTGCTCCGGCGCATCGAGGTTCCGGGCGTCCCGTCCGAAAAGTTCCAGATGACCGGTGTCCCGGCCAAGGTCCTGACGCAGACCCGCAGCAACCCCGACGAGCTCGTCTGCTTCGGTTGCCCCGATTTCATCAACACAACCAAGCCGGTCTCGATGGGTCAAGATGATTACCAGAACTTCCTCATGTGGAAGCGTGAGAATAGAGATTAAGGAGGTGCGGACGATGAAGCGTTACCAGATTTTGTACAACAAAGCCGGTTTCCCGCTCTGCGTTTGGAAGTCGTCTGAGGAGGAGGCCCGCAGCTTTGCAAACAGGTTTCGGGCTGCTGGTTACTCCGTCGATGTGTGGGAACACACGGAGACCGGCGCACGAAAAACCAACATCTAACCCCGCCTGACGATGGCCGCTGGCGACGGCCGAAACGCCCAAAAGGGCGTCGCGGGAGCCAAACCGCAAAGGAGTGTCAACTATGAAAACGAAGTCCTACAAGGCAACTTTCTTCCGCCACAATCCCCAGTTCAAGAATGGCGGTTACGTCACCGAGCGTAAAATTGAGGCTGTCTCACTGCCCTCTGCTCGCAAAAGAGCCCGCGAGATTTCCGAGCACTGTGTATACGGCAGCATGGAGCTGCTCGACATCGAAATGGAGGCATAAGAGATATGACCGTTCTTGAGCGTTTGAAAGCTGCCGGGTATGACCCGGCCGTGTCCCTGTTCCCTGACAGTATCGGGAACGCCGGTTCCATGGAGTGCGAGCGCATCCAGATTCGCACGTTCTTCTGCCGTCCCCGCGAGAACGAGGCCGCCATCGGGGTGACCGCAACAGCGATGACCCACTTTTCTGACGGCTCGACCCGTCCGTACCCGGACGGCTGGCCACGCAGTCTCGAGGCCAGCGTCACGCTCTACTTCGCTGGCGACGCGGACTTTCATTATTTCGGCAACGTCGCCACTGACCTTGTCGGCTCCGATGCCGAGTTTCGTTACAGGCTCTTGAGCCGCTGTATTCAGGACTGCAAGTATTTCCTCGGCTGCGGCTCGCGTTTCAGCAAGTACCTCTGGGGCTGCTGCGTTGAGAATCATATTCAGGCAATGCGCATCCTGTGGGACAGCTTTTCCGACGACGAGAAGCCGGAGTGGACCTCTCTCGAGGAGATTGAGCGGTTCAGCAAAAAGATGCTTGAGGAGGAGATTTACTGATGGCCACCCAGAATTTCAAGTTGTTTCTCGGCTGTCTCGGAAACGGCGTCACGGTCTGTAACTCCGCCGTGATGGAGAACGGCGATTTTAAGATGGTCGCCCACATCTCCGTCGAGGGCAAAATCACATGGTACGTCAGCGAGGACTATCCGCCTGCGGATGCTCTCGCCAGCATCCGGGCCTGCGCCGAGCAGGAGCGAGTAAAGCATCAGGCATGGCTCGATAGTCTGTCTCCGGCTGCGCGCCGGGAGTATGAGCTTGAGCACCTGCCGCTTCCCGAATTTCTGCAGGAGCTCCGCAAGGCAAGAGAAGCAAAGGAGGGAGCCTAATGGCCCGCGATATTCACGATTACGACAGCCTCAAGGAGGCGTACAGTGACCTGCTCATGTTCGAGCGGTTTCCCGGTCCGGTGCATAGCGAGCGCGTCGAGGAGTTCGTCATTCAGCTCAAGCGCGACATCCGGGAGTACGTCAATCGGGATTCTGATTACCACATCGTCCGCGACGAGCTCGATTCTTTCGTTGAGCTTGTTGAGCTGCCCGACTACACCGCCGACTATTCCGAGGAGCGGGCTCTCTTGTGGTTCAAGATGTACCGGTCCTACCGCCTTTTCGACGAGCTGGGCTGCGGCGGGCAGTTCTTCACCACCGGCGTCAAGCTCTTCCGCCGTCGCGGTCGCTGGTACGCCTATCATTTTGTTTCGGTCGATATGTAAGGAGGCTCGCATGGAAATCAATATCACATACAAAAGCCCGGAGCACGAGGCTGCGTTCCTGTCTGAGCTTCATCGGATTCCGCGCATCGTCAATCCCGAATCCGGGCGCATCAATCCGTATTGGGGCGCGTCTCTGTATCTGCTCTCCGCGCTCACTCGCTGGCCGGAGCTCCGCATTGCCGTCATTGGCGAGGACTACATGGCGTTTACGGCCGCAAAGGAGGCGTTCAATTTGAGCCAGAACGAGCGCATCGTCGTCGAGCTGGCTGCCAACTTCTACAACGCCGGTCTGTTTGATATGCCGGGTTTCGAGATGGTCTACGCCACCTGCGATGCGGCTTTCGAGCTTATCCTCGAGGCCTTTCGCCTGCGCCGCGCAAAGCTCTTTTTCAAAGATGGGAAGGTGTCTGCAGAATGGGAAGAAAGAAAATGAGCCTCCGGCGCGCCGTCGCCATCCTGCGCCTTGTCGCTGCGGATGACCTGTCCTCCGGGCGGGCAATCGACGGGCAGAATGAGGCTGCCGCCGTCGTGCTGGAAGATTACGAGGAAACAAAGAAAGAGCTCGCAGATTGGGTGAATGCTTCTCCCGAGGAGCTCGCCGATGTTATAGCCGGGATGTAAGGAGGCCTGTACCGTGGCTGCTGTCTATCGGACGTTGTATGAGAAGTATGAGCAAAACGACGTTTTGCACGTTGGGATTCAGGAGGTTGTCGAGGCCGAAAAGGAGATTGACGCATTCCTCAAGTCTCTCGACCGCAACCAGCGCGACCAGCTCGACACGCTGCTGGGGCGTCTGTCTCGCGCCTACGAGATGCAGGGCTTTCTTTTTGGCGGTCTTGCATCCGGCGCAAAGTGGAGCGGCAAAACAGCTCCAGAACCGGGCGACGGCTACGGCCGGAGCGTCCGGGCCTATCACGGCTCAACGCTCGCTCCGGTCTGCCAGATTGACCGCAAGACAAATCAGGTGATACATGAGTATCCGAGTATCGCTGCTGCCTCCCGTGCTACCGGTCTGGATGACAGTGCTATCGGAAAGGTATGTAAGGGAAAGTTACCCCATGCGGGCGGTTTTCTCTTTCGGTACATCGAGCAGTAAATTTTTCACAGGTACGCAAAAATATTTCAAGTTTTTGCCATTTTGCTCTTGCTTTCCACGCGCTTGTGTGGTATGATATAGTCAGTTGAGGGGGTGCTCCTCAATGAGTAAGGTGGCAAGGCCAGAAAGGAAACGACATGGACGACGAAATGAATACCGCCGAGGTGCTTCGAGACGAGGCAAAGGAGAACCGGACCCGTGAAATTCTTGAGCTTATGCGTAACAGCAAAACGCTCGAGGAGGCCGTGGAAAAAGTAAAAGCCCTGCTCAACAAGTAAGCAGGGCTCTCCGATGAAGAACAAAGGCCGATGACGGCGGCCAGAGTTCTGAAACGCCGGGGGAGTGAGAAACAGCTTGCAGATGCCTCACTTCTCCGGCATTTCTATTATAGCAGATTCAAGGGGGATTTCAAGATGTCAGCTTTAACGCCTGTTGCCGTTCGCATCACCGGGCTGCGCGAGGCTCGCGGGTTGACCCGCACCCGGCTGTCGCAGCTCTCTGGCGTCCCGCTGCGGACACTCGAGGAGTGGGAGGCCGGTCGCCGGGTCCCGCGCGATGTTTACCAGATTCATGCCGTCGCCGCTGCGCTCGGCATGAGCATTGAGGATTATCTTGGGCTATAATGAATCAGGAGGCCCGGCGTTGTGCCGGGCCTCCCTTTTTGTTATTCGGGCATAAAGCCGTAACCGGCCTCAAATGCCGCTACTTCTCGGAGGTAGGCAACGCGGCCTGCTGCGCGGTCGATGGCGTCGCGCAATTCGCGGTTTTCAACCAGCTTGAGCAGCGCGGTGAGCGTGTCCTCTGCCTGCATGATTTCGCGGGTGTCCTGCGGGTTGACCTGCTCCATGTAGAGCTCATAAATAGACTGTTCCATGCTTGCCTCCTATGCCCGCCAGAGGTTGAGCTACTGCCACGCATACGGGATTTGCGCGCGCCGTTCTTCCTGCTGCGGTGTTTCGGAGCAGCCATTGTTGACGGGAGGGCTGTTCGTGGTCCCCGTGTAGCCCTCTCCATCACCTCCCTGTGGGCCGTCTCCCGCAGGCTGATTTTAACTTGCTGGCTATTTGCCTGTAGCTTTTCGGAGTGCTTTCTCCTGCGTTGAGCCGTAGAACGCCACGAGCACGGCTCCGGGGCCTCGATTTCGGGCTTTTGCGGTCTGGTCGTAAAGTTTGTCGCCTGTCCACCGCGACGCTTTGTGGGTCTCCGCAGGAGGCTTTCGTCACTTGCCGGGTCATTTTATGCGTTCAGCTCTTTCTCGAGCTGCTTGATGCGTTTCTTCACGGACAATCCGGAGTTAAGACGCAGGCCCTCCCGGTATGCGTCGAGGGCTTTCTGCTTGAGGCCGTTTTGGTCGTATATCTGGCCGAGTTCCTTGTAGGCATTGGAGAGCTGGTATGTGGACATCTTGGGATTCAGGGCTGACAGGCTCAAATAGTCTACCGCTTTCTGTTCCGCCTGCTCCGTGTAGGTCTCTTTCAGCTCACAAATGCAGCCCTGCGCCTTTTCGAGCAGCTCGTAGGGTGACAAGTCTGTTTTTTCTTCATACCGTTTCAGCCTATCGGCGTTCCGTTCCAGCGTCTCGGCATCCGGGCCATCAATCCCGGCTTTCGCCCTGTTCTTCGCGTCGAGTTCTTTTTCCCAACTGTCGTCGCCATCAACTTCGTCCATTGCCTTTTTCCGAGCGGCCTCAAGCTCCTCATGCGGGATTTCCATGAGTTCTGCGGTTCTCATGCCGCCGTAGTCTGGAATCTCCTGCGGCTTGTCTGCCGGGGCTGTCGGCTCAAGGGCGAATGTAAAGCCGAGCTTCTCGCTCCACCCTGTCTCCCGCTTCTTCGCGGTGAACAGGGTGAATTTTTTTCGTGCCGAATCCACGTTTATCCCGCGAACGGTATTTGCACTCACCTGAACAGCTCCGGCCGCGATGGTCGAAAAGGTGTTCGTATCAATAAGCATGGTGCTCTCTCCGCTCGGGCCGTATGCCGTCATAAAAAGAGCCACGCTGCCGTCGTCCGATATTCCACACGCGGCAATATAAGCATCCGCGTCGAAGTAGGCAAGCGGCTTGAGCTCGCCGTCTGTAATATAGCACCGCTTTTCATCAAAGCAAGCCACGCGGCCCGCCTTGCTCGGTGCAAAGTTCAGTTCGGTGCTCGGTTTCTTGTCTCTACGGTCGCGCAATTCACTCTGGATTTCTGCTGCGCCGTCGATTGTTACCCCCCCCCCGAACAGTTGTTCGTGGGTGAGGGACGCAGTTGTGTTACCCATAACTGTTGTCCTCCTGTCCTGTGTTGGTGGTCGTGCTTTTATGATAGCACCTAACAGGGACAATGGCAACGGCTTTCGCGCCAGCGATTGCAAAATCGCTGAGTATAATATATTCTCTACTCTTCTTTACTTTACTCTACTCTACTTTGTCGATTGTTTCGCCGGAAATACCCGGAAATGCTGCTTTCAGTGCATATCCGCGCGGATATGCGTTCAAAACTGTATTTCCGCTCCGGTTATATTGTTTTTCGTGGTATTTTGGGACAACTGCGTGTGTTGTCTCGCATGACCCTTTTATCAACTTTTTCCACCCAGTTTTCCACTTTTCGGGTCGTTCTGGTATTTCCGCGCCGTTTTTCTGCGGTTATCCACGGAAATGATAGAAAATGTATCAAAAAGTGCATTTCTGTCCCGAAAATGTCTTTTTACGAGAATAACCGCGCCGGAAATGCTGTTTTAAGTGCGTTTCCGGGGAAGATATTGCAAAAAACAGCAATAAAAAAAGAGCCTCCCGGCCCTCTTGTGCGAGGAATACCGGGAGGCTCGTGCTGTTATGTGGTAGCTGCTGGGGCGTCCTTAGTGAATCTGGTTCTTGACGTTCTCGTAGGTCTTATCGCCCTCGATAGCGGCCTGCGTGAAGGAGTTGTTGTACCACCAGTTAATCAGGGCCGTAACGGTGGTGATGCCCGTGGTGACGAGCTGTTCCACCGTGCTGCTCTCGATGGGCAGCGGAGACTTGCCGAACGCGCTCAAAATCTGGTTTGCCAGAGCCAGCAGCAGAGCAGCGGTACGGGCGATGGTGGCGGCGGAAACTTTGTTATTGTACTTCATAATAGCGTTCTCCTCTCATTCGACAATGGATTTGATTCCGCAGCGGGAAACGACTTCCCGCTGTGCGTGTTTGACCTTAGAGGCGTAGTCCAAGGCTGCGTGCATATCACCATTGCAGTGCGCGTCAGGGATGCGCTGAACTGCCTTTGCGGTGGCCTCGCCGAGGGCGATGGCGGCGAGAGAAGTTTCATAGATGCAGATTTGCAGCTCCTCTCTGCTCTTTTCGCGCTGGGCTTCAATGTTCTCGCGCTTCTTGGCTTCTTCGGTCCGCTTTCTCTCGTGCTGCTCGATTTTGCGCTCAATCAGCCAGACAGCAAATCCAAAGATTCCAGACGGCACTCCAACGGTGACGAGAATTTGCCATGTTTCCACTGGTATCACCTCCTCCCTCACAGATATTTGTCTGCGCCTGACAGGGCAGTCCAGCTCTTGGGGCCGCAAATGCCATCAGGGACGAGGCCGTGCTTACGCTGGGCCGTCATCAGTGCCTTTGTGGTAGCCGGGCCAAAACTGCCGTCGTGCGGGATGCCGAGGAGCCGCTGCAGCATAACCGTAGCTGCGCGGTTAGCGGCTCCCTCGCAACCCTGCTCGATGGTCGGCAGGACAAACTTGTTGTAGGTGGTGCTGGGATACACACCGGGCTGGACGCAAAGCCATGTAGCCTTGCCTCCGCGCGTGTCGGTGTGGACAATAGCGGCCTTGTCGTGCCAGTAGATGCCGACCGCGCCAAAGCCCTGTGCGGCTGCGATGATGCCGAGGGCAACGGGGTTTACGCTCCGGTCCTTCGTGCGCCAGTCGGCCGCAATGCCGTAGAGGTGGCGGCTCGTCCGGCTGCCGCCGACTTTCGGGTCTGCGTTGTGCTTCACGCACCGGTAGCCTGACGTAACCTTGATGGCCTTGCCGAGCTTGGTGCGGATGGTCTGCATCTTCTGGACGAGCTCCGGGTCAATCATCTGCGCCGTGCATCCGCACGGGCAGGCGAACTCGTACCGCTCGAAATCCGTGGTAATTTTCGTGTGGTCGTTCGGCTTAAAGGTAATTACGCTCATTCTCACCGTCTCCTTTATCAGTCTGTTTGAGTACGGAAAATTCTGCGTGTACCACCGCGCGGGCTGCTCCGTAGCCCTCCGGCTCCCCGCAGTTCGTTTCGAGGGAGTATTCCTCCCACCGGTCGAGCAGCTTAACGGTGGCCGTCAAAAGCTGTTCGAGCCTCTCCTCGCGGTTCATTGGCGGCTCCTTTCAGCGGCTCTCGCCGCGCCGGAACAGTGTGTAGTGCGGATGCTCCTCCCCAAACAGCCAGTATCGCAGCCAGTCATCGAGGACAACGGCCGCGATAGACACGAAAATCCACAGAATGCTGAACGGGAGGCAAATCTGCCCTTTGTAGTTGAACGGCATACCGGAGTAGTCCCAAACGCCGAGGCCGAGCCAGACGTTGAGAATCATACCGGTAACGAGCTCCGCTCCTGTCACGATGGCCGAGCCGAGGACGCCCTGCCAAATGAGTGGGGTATCCCACTCAAGCAGGCCCTCATTCAGCTCACCGAGAATCAGGAAAAGGAATCCGCCGAGGACGAACATCGTCCAATGGCTATGTCCTCTGAAAAGCACCTCGAGTCCGAAGTATACAAGCCCTCCGAACACAAAGAGGATGGCAGTTTTACATACAGAGTTCCTTGCCATTTCGGTCCTCCTTAGGCGGAGAGCTTGTTGATGATGGCCGTAATCTGCGCCTGCGCCGCGCTGAGAATGTCCCCGACTTCCTTTTCGAGGTCCTCGGGAAGGGCGCATCCGTAATAGATGGAGCCGATAACATTCGGGTCGGTCTCGCGCTTCGCCCACTGGCGCAGCGCATTGCAGTAGGTCGTCTGTTTGGTGACGAAGCTCTTGTATTCGCTGTACAGAGTAATAATGTCTGCCGCGCTGTACATAACGCACTTGCCGCCATCCGGGTGGTAAGGGTATTCGGACGCGCCCAACGTAATGGCCGCAAACATCGAGTCGATGTTCGTCTGGTCGTTGGGCATCAGCGAAAAGTGCTGCGTACCGTCGGACAACTCCACGTCAATGCCAGCATAAATAGAGTTCTGGCAGGTTTCAGAAGCGTCGTCCGCCACCTTCTGTGCCAGAGTGGGAAGGTCGTTTTTCTTCCATTCAATAGCCATACTGTCCTCCTTACTGGAATGCGCCGGAAACGGCCTCGATATAGCCGCCGGTGCCGGATGCGCCGCGGCTGATGGAAACGCGGAAATTAAATGCCGCGCCCGCCGTGGCGGTCTTGTTCTCAAAGACGATGTTCACGCCTTTCTTCACCTCAGTGGTGGCATCCTGCCAGACCGTGGCCGCGTCCTTGGCGTTGTTCGTGACCTCGACCTTGAAAGTGGCATCGTCAGGGATGCTGCCCGTCACCTGAAGCACGGCAACGGTAATGTCGCCCTCAACGGCCAACGGTTCAGCCAGCGTCACGCTTGCTGCGTGGACGGCCTTGGTAAAGGTCGCGGACGTGCTGACGGTTTCCTTGCCGTCGCTCACCTCAACGGTGATGGTGTGGTTGCCGTTCAGGATTTTCTGGAATCCGGCAGCGCTGGCCGTCTGCTCAAAGGTCAGGGCCGTGCCGCTGGCAACGCCGGTGCGGACCTTGGCGGTCTTTCCGTCCAGCTTTTCGGCGACGGTCAAGGTGTCGCCGTCGGCATCCCTGACGTTGTACTTCCACGCAAAGGCCGCGTTCTTCTCGCCAATAGCTGCGCCGTCCGTGCTGACGGTAGGTGCAGTGTTGACACTGACCGTGCCGTCGTCAGAGACCACGAGTGTAGAGGGAAGAATGAAAGCGGGGCGAACACCAAAGGAGCTGACGCACCAGCTGTAGTAGTTGGAACCATCGGTGTTGACGTTCCAGACGTAGTTGTTATTGTTGGTGTACGGAGAGCGCAGCCACCAAATGGCAGCGTCGCTGCCGTTGTAGGCGACACGCTTGCTGTTGCCGCCAGAGCTGTTGCCAAAGTACGCCAGCCGAACACCATCCTTGGGGAAATAGCTGTTGTCGCTGGTCGTCCAGCCAACCTCATAACCAGACAGCAGGAATACTTTCGTGCTCAGGCCATTGGAGCCGGTGGCAAGGCTGCCGCCGGAACCAGTGCCGTTCTGGTACGGGATTTTCACCTGCTTAATAGCCGCCCGGATGTTGCTGTCGATGAGGTTGTAGAATGTTCCGTTCAGGTATGTGTGGATGCTGGAATCCTTGTAGGAGTTATTGTTGCCGAACGTGGACGTTGTGTAGATGTCCTTCATCAGCAGCCACGTTCCGGCGCAACTCGAATCATAGGTGCTGGTATTCGGATTGCCCTGCTGCACGACAATAAAATCTTTGGACGCGCCGTTGACCTTGATTTTGACAATGCTGCCAACGGCTTTTGTGCCCAGTTTTACGTTTGCCATTGTTACCTCCTTGTTTTCGTTCAGGCCCA
>OQVI01000408.1_pt1 | contig 29808 bp, 24 predicted proteins | sample 1691651 | NCBI WGS metagenome assembly OQVI01 (sample SAMN03418287, study PRJEB22391) | human gut metagenome | biome: human-gut; feature: organic feature; material: feces | host: Homo sapiens | place: Italy | collected 2013-04
AACATATACAAGCCACCATCCGCTGTCAAAACCTGATACGCGGAATCAACGATGTCCTCTTCCCCAATCACATCACTTTTCTCCAGATAGGGAATAAGATTCTCTATTGCGCCCTTTTCTGTAAGCACTTCCACATCCATCTCATCTGTCGAAAAAATAATGATATCAGGTCCTTTTCCTGTCAAAATATCATCATACAAACAGCTAATTCCGTCGCTTATATTTTCTTCGCAATAATCATGTATTATGATTGTTATTCCGTCATTTTTACTATTAAAATCAGCTACTGCTTCCTGTAATGTCGACGCTCCCCCGATATCTCCAAGTATAATCTCCGTTTCAGGTTCTTCCGCCACAACTGCAGCAGTCTCTTTCTCCCATGCAGATGTATTCGTCCCGGTGTCTATTTCTCCACAGCCCATTAACAGCAAAGATGATACTGTACCTACAAGCAATAATGCTATTGTTTTAAAAGTTTTCATTCGTAATCCCCTCGCACGTCATCGCAATATCATTCTTTTTCCAACAGGTAAAAAAACAAGCACTGCTGCCACAACTTCCCACTGTATAACTTAACTTGTCTTCCGTAAATTCAGGAAAGGACGCACCTCTACGTTCTCCGGTCTCTTCCCATCATATAACAATTGCACATACTGTTCCGCTTCTTCATCGGAGACATCTTCCTGATCCGTAAATACTATCATTATTAGTTCAATTTCACTTTGTTCCGGCTGCTTTCTAATTATGTTCAGGGAATGGAAATACATCTCGCTGTAACCAATTCCTCACTCACTAAATGGTGTACAATCACTAATTGCGCCGGTTGATTCTCTGATGTCTGCTCGTAAAATTCGTCCAGCAATTCTGCTCCGCTACATTCCCTTGACTGCCAATCCAAGACATACACCGGATAATCTTTGAGTTCTTCTATATTTAACGGAAGGACGGATAATTCCTGTCTGATTACTTCCGGATCGGTTTTCCCTTTTAAATTTTCCAAACTGAAATCTTCCGATAAATCAACCGGTTCAGTCTCTTCATTTGATACTGCTGTAGTCGTTATGGTATTAGGTGTCATCTCCTCGGTAACTTCTGAAGTATTCTGTTCTGTATCATTCTGTTCCGGTCTATTCTGCCCACAGCTTACCATGCTTAACATAATTATTAATAATGCCACACACCTCATCTTTGCTTTGTACATACTTTTTCTGAATCCTCCTCCCACAAGATTTTTCAAAAGCCTTTTACCATACGTATTCCTCCAGCATCCTCTTTATAGAAATACCAATTCTTTCATCCTGTTTCTCACTCTCTGTAAGCGACAATGTCACACTCAATGGATCTTCCAGTTTCTTATTCTTAAAATCAATAAAGTATCCGAGTTCCAGAACAACGCATCCTATTTCTTCCCCGGAATGTACCTGCTTCATTTTTCTAATTCCGGATTCTGTTATTTCTTTTTTGGTAATTGCATAAGTCGGATATTCATTATCCGAAAGTAATGAGTACTCACATAGTGCAGTGATTCCTGCCTTTTTTTCCAATTGAATATCCTCTTTTAGCTCATACCTTGCAATCACAGGGTTTCTCAATATGACCCGTACATCATTCCACAGTTTCTGAATATCCGCTGGAACAGTTATCACCCTGGATTTACCCTTCATACCCAAAATATCCACATTCAGATACTCAATTTCATCAAAGCACCTGTTTGCAGACATTTTCGTAACGCCTAATCTTATTGCAGCTTTTGATGCAGTAACATTTTCCCATTTTTCATATATTGCAACCAATATAACTTTTTGTGTTAAAAATGAAATTAAATGAACCGGAGAAATTTTCCTTTCATTCTCATTGGACAGCAAATATCCGATAAAAGGCAAGTACACCTGTTTATCTTTCAGTACAAAGGGAATTCCCTCTTCCAATAATTTTTCTTTAATATAAAATGATGTAGAATCAAAAAAAATGGCGCAATTAAGACCTGCTGCCTTTTCAATTTTAATCCAGTCCTTTCTAAGCGCTGCCAAGCCAACATCTGCCTTGGGTTGAATTGCTATCCATGGTGAACCGTTTGTTTCAACCTTATAAAAAGTGTATCTTCCACGAAAGGCCAGGGGCAGCTTCTCATTCAAATATTCAGTTTCTTCTATCATCACATTTTGACGCAATGTTTTTTCCAAAAAATTCTTCATATAGTCACCATTTTTAAAAATGTAACTCTTTTTATGTTACATTTTTAAAATAGCATATTTTTATTGCACATTCAATATTTAATGATAAAACATTCCGTTTCAGAAAAAATTTTCAAAAGTATCTATCTCACGTGTGCGTGAAAACGATAAATTATTGACCAAAACATCTGGATCTGTAACAAATTGGTTCGACGCTGTCGAACTTTTTCCAAAATCTAGTAATTCAATTTTGTTCGGCGCCGTATTAATCATTATCCCATTATCTTTTCGTATCTTTGACTCTTCAAGGTAGGAATCTCTCTTAATTTCCGCAGCGTCGCTCCTTATTTTTGTGCATTGCACGGTTTTTGGTAATGATATTTTACCCAATCATTACTTTAACTTAAAGTATGCCAATTAAGCTCAAATAAATCACTCTCAAATAGCTTTTCTTTCCAATCATTATACTCTCCTTCATCTAAACGAAGAGAGTCTTCATAAAATCGCACAAAGTATATTTTTTTATCACCATCTTTATCATCTTTAAACGGAAAATTATCCTTGTATTCCGGGCATGCGTTTAAATCTAACTCTTCAACACTGGCAATACATTCGTACATATTTTCCATTTCATTATACCGATATACTTCATACGGCCAAAAGTCATCATTATATGTATATCCCGAATGTGATGCCGGAGCATATATCAATCCATTTTCATAAAATCTACATCCATAATAGTAATCAAATAATAATTCAAACTCTTCTTTTTTCTCGGAAAATCGGTAAATATATTGTGCACTGTCCGAATTGCACGTTCCTTCAATTCCTATCAATAGTTCATCTATACCATCATCATTTATGTCATATATCACGAATTCATTGGGATATGCCAGCTCTTTTTGTTTTTCAAAACCAGTACCATTATCAACATAACAATAATCTCCGTTTGGCAAATATCCCGTATTTTCCAGTTCTTCGACCGCGTTTAAATAAATTTGATTTATTTCAGTATGATTCCCTATCCCAATCACATAATCATAACTATAGGTATGCACATACAGCCGGTCATCCTTCTCTGCCATGAGGTCCGGCATCTTTTTCAGGGGCAGGCGGTCGATCACTTCTCCGGTGTTTTTATCCAGCTGGTAGAGATAATCGTCCTCTGCGGTAAAGCCATAGCCACAGAAGATCACGTCCCCTTTCACGAGAAAATTCATGCTGTTGTAGGTCTGGTCGGCGCTCCGCCACAGCAGCTTCTCATTTTCCAGATCATAGGCAAACATAAAGCAGGTGTCCGGTTGGGCATAGCCGTTCATTACCGAAGCCCCATAGAAGATCCCGTTCTCAAGGCGGGCGTTATTACCATTGACGTACCATTTGTCTGTCGGATATTTCAGTACATACAGGCAGTTCTCGCCATCAAAAATGCTGAGTTTTCCATCGTCCCACTGGTAAGTGTAATTCTCATCATAGAAGCAGTCCCAATTTTCTCCGATCATGGGAAGGGAAACGTCTTCCGATGCATTGTACCATTCATCCGCAAAAGTAATATTGTTATACGTCTCGGAAAGGATTTCCAGGGAATAGGGCTGCGCCGCAGTTCCTTCCGGGTGAAATTCCGAGATTCCAGTGAAATCTATGAGGATCTCTTTCGGTGCAATGGGTGTTTCCCGGGATTCGGACTCTGTGAGAGCTCCGGAGGTCTCTGTCTCATCTATTTTAGTGTCTATATTGGAAATATTTTCGGTTTGTTTCTCCGCTTCGTTGTTCTCCGGTGCATTGGTCTCCCGGGCGCCGCATCCCGTCAACAGGCAGGCGGACAGTGCAAATGTTGCTAATCTGTATTGTTTTTTCATGATAATCTCCCTTACTGCTTAAAATTTTCACGCATTTCTTACTTTAAATCCGTAACTCTTTTTATATTACGAATTTAAAATATCATATTTTTGTTGCACTTTCATTAACTGTTTCCAATAATTTCATATTAAAATAAACAATTCCGATGTAGCTTATTTCTATTTACCGTCCAGATACCTTTGCATAAAATTTGAGGCGGTAATTCAACGATGATCTATTCGATTTCCGCTGATAATTACCGCCTGAACATCATTATTCTTCTCTGTCAACTCTTTCTGTTAATCAATCGTTTTCATCTTCTTTTGAAATCTGGGGTGCTATTTGACTTTGCGAATCATTATTATGCTGCAGCTCTTGTGCATTGCCACTGCTTTGTGCAAATGTTATGGCACTGCCATTTGTTTCATAGGATCGAATGATCTTTATATTCTCGTCTGTCATCTCGGTCAGTTCCACCTCCAATCTCAGTGGATTTTCCCTAATGGCGGAGGTAACTACAAATGGTAATTTCCCGGCAACCATATCTGCCGAAATTTTCTCCTGCAATGTTTCTACATATGCCCCTGATGGTGTTCCATCTGAATTTCTGGAATCTAGAATTGTGTTTGTACCGGTCATATTGGGTTCTGCAAATATGATATCATCACTGTTCCGGCCGGTAGTGATCTGTCCGTTTTGCACCCAGATTTTACGAATATCCTGTGCGAAGCTTCCCACTTCCTGTAATTCGCCGTTCCGGTACCGGAACAGAAAGCTCTCGTACTGCCCCTGCTCATCTTTTCTGGTAAGGGCTAACAATATCTGTCTGCCGTCCGGGCTGAAGGCATAGATGCTGTTCCCCAGATTCTGTGCCGTCCGCATCTCGCCACTCGTCGTGTTGACCGTAAAAACATACTGATCCAGCGGAGAATGATCCGGCGTATTCAGTGCCTGCGCCATCCTGGAACGAAGCGTGATCCGGTCTGCGGTTCCGTCTCCGTCCAAATCAAGCAGCGCATAGGTCTCCTGTGCCGCACGCTCGGACACATCATAGACAACTCCTACTTTTGTCAGGATTTCCTGCCTCTGTGCGGCTGCATAGGCATCTATCTCCTCTGCGGTCAGTTCCGCTGCTGTTTTCCCGTTCCATACCGGCCTTACAGACAGGATCGGCAGCTTCAGCTGTTCGCTGCCATCACTATTTTCGAAGATCCAGTAACCGTCCTCTGCACGAAACGAAGCCTTGTCGAAATCCTGCGCCTCCGACGGCAGCTTCCAGTCCGTGACCCCGTTTTCTCCGGTCTGTCCCGAAGTATCATATTCCCGGATCGTGTCGATCCAGATGTCCAAGTCGCCATCCTGATAGTCAGAGGATGCCAGGTAGTACAAGCGCACGCTCTCTATCTCATCCCGGTAACAATCTAAATAGTCACACTGATCCGAAGTATCGAAGAATCTCCAATCCTGATATACGCATGACCAGTGGGACGCCGCATATCCCGGTGCAATATACCCCAGTACGACACAATCCAGTCCGGCATCCGCCCCGGTTGCCACATAGATGCCGTAACTGGACACCTGATAAGTAGCATATTGATCTCTAAAAGATCCCTGAGATACCTGCGTATAATCCCCGGGATGGGCTCCCGCCAAAGGATCCTCTTCCACACCCTGCGGTCCATATTCCGCATAGACGATTCGCACCTGATTCTCTCCATCCAGTGGGCCATAAGAATGCCGTCCTTTACTATCTATGTCTCCCAGGGAGAGCATCCAGCTCTGACTGCTCTCCTCCGCAAATACCATGGGAATATCGATACCGGATCCATCAGCGAAAATATAATGTACGTTTGCCACAGAACCTTCGCCGGGTCTTGTGGAATCCTTTTGGAAAAATAAATACTGCCTCCCGGCTTCATAGAGCAGTTCCGTCATTTCCCCGCTGCCACCCTGTAGATTCAGCAGAGCTTCCGCAGCCTTCACCGGATTCTTGTAGGTCTCATGGGCAGCGGCATCTCCGTCTAAAATCCGCTGATGCAGTTTCCGCGCCGCGACACCATCGTAGCCAAGATACTGGATGCCGTCCTGTCCGGCAAAAGACCGGGTATCCTCCAAGGCAGACACATCAAACAGGCCACTGAACTCTTCCCTGCTGTGGATACCCTGCTCAAATACCGTCAGCCATTCCGTTTTGGCAGCCTCATAGTCCACTTCACCCGCCGTTAAATCCCCTTCCGCTGTTTCATCCGACGTTCCTGTCATGTCTGTCGCATCCGCCCCAGCCTCTGTATCATTATCCGCATTTACCGCATTCGTCCCGCCGCCCGGGTTGCTGCACAGGCATACCACCAATATCACAAGCACCGCCACCGCACCAACCAGCATCCAGAACGGCGGCTTGCGGTAATCCAGCACGTGCCGGATACGGTTCTTCACATGGTCTTCTCCAAAAGAGAGCAGTGCGCAGATGGAACCACCACGATAGCGTTTCCATTCGCCGCCGGAAGCCTCTTCCAACAATGTATAAGAGTAGATTTTCTTACTCTCTTCACCGAGGAGCTTCACAACTTTTTCATCACAGGACATCTCGCAGTCCATATTCATCAGATAAAATGCCAGCCACACCAGCGGATTGAACCAGTGGACACAGCAGATTACTAACGCTAGCGGTTTCCACAGATAATCTCTTCGCTGTAAATGCACCCGCTCATGGCATAGGACAACTTTTCTGCTCTCGGGATCTAAGCCCGAAGACAGATAGATCACCGGATGGATCAGCCCCATGACGAAGGACAGATGCCCACCGTCGATCTCGCAGATCCCAGGTTCCACCTGTCTGACACCGCTGTCAAGTCTGCGGATCCGATGACGCATGCGCAGATAGGAAAAGACATGAAAGGCTAAAAAGCCTGCCATTCCAAGCAGCCATACAATCGTCAACCCCCGAAACCACAGAGGGCGGGATGAGCTGCCGGTGTCAGCTGCTCCATCTTCAGTTCCCGCCGATTGAGCAGCATTGCCTGTTATCTGCTCATGATCCGCACGGTCAGTTCCGTTTGCATTTTGTCCGTTCACCACGGTTATCGAATCTGCCGGGTTTCCTGACATCCCGCCAGGCACATTCACATTATTATTGGTATCTGTGGTACCGACTCCAACACCATCACTTCTGGTCTGCCCGGTTACTGCATCCGCATCCGGAAAATCTGCCATATCGCCTGCTGCTCCACGGTTATCCCATTCGCCTGCCACCTGCATATCTGCCGCCATCACAGGACTCGTCTGTGTCCCCACTGCCAGCAGTCTCTCCGGAATCAAGCTGATTCCCGTCTCCGGCAATACCGGACAGCACAGCCGCACAAACACGATTCCCCATAACAGATAGGAACACCATTTGGGTGTTTTTTGCAACAAAAGTCTGGCGAGGAGCACCAGAAGGATACAGTAGCTTCCCACCAGGCTCAGCCGCCATATGCTGTCAAAAATCCTGTAGATGCCTTCACTCATAAGTCCCTCCTGTACTATCCCCGGAAACTCCGCTCCCTGTCATCGGTGTTCTGTAAATCTCCAAAGCTTACTAATTTGTCACCCCGGTAGCTGAGACTTCCACTGTCTCCTTCCTGCAATTCTCTGTAGATTTTGTCAGAGACTTCCAGGGTGATCTGTTCTCCCTGTTTCTCCAGATTTTCAAAAATGACACTCTTGACATTTTCTGTCTCCGTTATCCCGGAATTTACCGTGCTGCCTGCCAGGTACACCGGCTGCCCCACCACTGTAGACTGCCCTTTACTGACGACTGTTGCCCTGCTCACGGTGTGTTTCCCTCTCTGTTTATTCTGCAGGCTTAGATCCAGCAGATACACCAGATATCCAAGGATTGCTACTACGAATAACACGGTCAGTACATTTTCCACCGGACTGAATTTCAACTGCTGTATCATATGACCCCTCCCTTTTTAACCGGCGTGATTTAATCCGCCAAAATAATCATCATAGTTGATACCGGCTTCCAGACGGAACCACCCCTGCGTATTGTCTTCCGTCTGCAGGCAGATCCAGTTCTGCGTTGCATCCAGCTTCGTCATGCGTACCTTGCTTCCTGCCTGCAGTATGAAGGTCTCACCATTCGGTGTACGGTACAGAGTCATATCCTGCAGAAGTTCCACCTCTGCATAGCCACTCAACCAGTACTCCTCCTGCGACACTTCCTGAAGATGTCCGTTTTTCGTCACATAATAGATTTTCTCGATAGAATCTATCGTCATTACGTTATAGGGTTCGTGGACCTGCATCTGCCCGTGCGAGATTTGAGTGCGCCGAATATCCTGTTTTATCTGTCCGATCTCCACCAGTTTCCCCTTTTCATAATGATAGAGCCTGGTCAATGGATCCGCACTGGGACCATCTTCATACAATGCGATCAGAATCTGTTCCCCATCCGGGCTGAATGCGAAGATAGAATTGCTCATATTCTCCGTATAAATCTCCGTCGTCTGACCGTTTACTTCCAGTACTGCATCTCTCAGGTCATAGCAATTCATTTCACTTAGTCCCATATTCACATATTCCGTATATTCCTCCAGAGAATATCCCTTTACCGGTTCCGCAGGATGTATCGAGATTTTCTCCGATATCCCGTCGCCATCCAGGTCCAGCAGGGCAAAGGTCTCATCCTCCGTTCGATTCGACACATCAAATACTACTCCCGGATAAGCCAGAGTATCAGCTCCCCGTGCGGCTACATAGCTTCCATACAAGCTGTCAACCCCGGTCAACGGCAGTCGGATTGTGATCGCCGGATTGCTGCTATTTTCTATATAGTAGTAGCCTTCACCTACCCACAATCCATTCCCAATCTGCAAATTCTCCGGCAGTGCCCTGTCGGTTATGGTTCCTGTGCCCAAGTCGTATTCCCGCAACACCGTAGGCATCCAGGCATCCGTTCCAAAATGCGACTCGTCGGGATCTGTCAGGTAATAGACCTTAATATCGCTATTATCCGTCAGTCCCCGGTCCGCCCGATACCCATTATAGACTCCTGATACTGAAGTCCGGTATGCTATCGGCACAGAAGTCACATCCGCGGGAACCTTCGCCGGAATCCGCTCTGCATGAATACAGCCAAAAGAGTTGTCCTGCTCATCCATCAGATAGATTCCATAGGAAGACACCTGAATATGTTGTCTTTCTCCGATGTTGTCTTCTCCGGTATAACTGCCTTCCGGGAATAGATACTGCCCGGCGTCGCTAAGTTCATATTCCGCATACACATTCCGTGTGCAAATATCTCCCTCTAGCGGTCCGTAGGTTTTGTCCGGATCACCACTGCTGCTCAGATCCCCGAAGGATAAAAACCACAGATGCTGTGTCTCCTCTGCCATTACCATGGGGATATCTATGAAAGAGGCGTCTGCCGCAAACGTATACCGTACATTGACCACAGAACCTTCTCCCGGAGTGTCACTGAAATTAAACTGCTGTTTTGCCTTGTAAAGTGTCTCCGTCACAGTCCCGTTTCCTTCCCCCAGATGAAGAAGTGTCACCGCAGAAGTCACTGGATCTGTGTATTTCTTGTATTCCTGTGAAGTATTTCCGTCTAATAAAGCCTTGAATATCCCATACACATAATCTCCGTTATTCTCTGCCCACACCAGATCATGTGCTGTGTTATCCCATTGAAAAGACCGCTGTGCTTCTATGGTTTTCAGAGAAAAAATGTTGCCAAATTCTTCTCTGTTGTGAATCGTTATGCCAGCAAATTCTTCCGGAGTCACCACACTGCCCATACCGTTTTCCTGTGGTCCTGTCTCTGCACCGGAGTCTGCCGTCTCTGTCGTGGTGCCGGGATTTGAGCCATCTGTCATATCTACTATGCCGCCCGGATTGCTGCACAGGCATACCACCAATATCACAAGCACTGCTGCCGCGCCGATCATGACCCAGAATGGCGGTCTGCGATAATCCAGTACATGACGGATACGATTCTTCACATGGTCTTCGCCAAAAGAAAGCAGTGCGCAGATGGAACCACCACGATAGCGTTTCCATTCGCCGCCGGAAGCCTCTTCCAACAATGTATAAGAGTAGATTTTCTTACTCTCTTCACCGAGGAGCTTCACAACTTTTTCATCACAGGACATCTCGCAGTCCATATTCATCAGATAAAATGCCAGCCACACCAGCGGATTGAACCAGTGGACACAACAGATTACCAACGCCGCAGGCTTAAACAGATAGTCCCTGCGCTGTAAGTGCACCCGTTCATGACACAGAACAACTTTTCTGCTCTCCGGATCCAGCCCCGAAGAGAGATAAATTACCGGATGCACCAGTCCCATGACGAAGGACAGATGCCCTCCATCGATCTCACAGATCCCCGGCTCCACCTGTCTGACACCGCTGTCAGGTCGGTGAATCCGATTACTTATACGCAGGTAAGAATAAGCATGATATCCTAGGAAGCCAAGCATTCCTGCCAGCCATACCATGGATAATACACGGAACCACACCGGGTATGTCCATGCGCGGGCGTCAGTACCCGTTCCGGCAGATGTTCCCGAAATCACTGCATCTGTTCCACTGGCTGCCACCCCTGCAACCGTAGCTCCACTTTCTGTTCTCGCAGTTCCCAGGGAAAAATCCTGCGTGCCGTCAGTGTTCATGACAGTATTGTCATTTCCACCAGCCATCGTTTTTTCTGCCGCCTGGCTGTCCGGTACTTCCTCTGCATCATACTCCCGCCGCAGGACATCTCCGATATCCTTCGTATCGTTGGCCTCTGCATAACCATGACTGCCCGGACCGACTGTCTGCTGCCCGGACGTCATCTCTGTCCCCACAGACAGCAATTTGTCCGGAATCAGACTGATTCCTGTCTCCGGTAGTATCGGACAGCACAACCGCACAAACACGATTCCCCATAACAGATAGGAGCACCATTTTGGTGCTTTTTGCAACAAAAGTCTGGCGAGGAGCACCAGCAGCACGCAGTATCCTCCCACCAGACTTAAGTTCCATACACCGTCAAATATTCTGTAGATATTCTCACCCATAAGCCCCTCCTGTCCTGCCCCCCCCGGCAAGGCATAGTCGATGTTTTATAGACTCTTTGTAATTATAGTCTACATTCTACCGACCCATCTGTCAAGTAAGAAATCTGATTCCTTTAAAGTTGAAAACGGATGTACTCCCGGTATTTCTGAGCACTCCCCGCGCCCTCTGTTTTCCGGAAGACATCGTACACCATCCGGTACTCTCCCGGCTCCAATACTCCGTAAAGCCAGTCCCATTTGTAAAAGTTTGAGACTTCCTCCCCGCAGCCCACCGTATGACCTATCATCGTAAATCCGTAATCGTCTATGATCGTCTCCGCATCCTGCCATTCTCCTTCGATCCTGCGCTGTAGAATATAGGCATCTCCATAGGTCACCTCTGTCCCGGCATCCTCATCCTCCCGCCGGATGACAATACTGGCGCCTATATTGGAAATATCCCGCAGGGTCACAGTCACACCCGCCTCAGGGTCATAAATCGTTTCTGCCTGATTCTGTTGTCCCTCTTCTTCCGGATTCCAGTCACTTACTGTCAGCTCCGGCTCTTCTTCCGAGCGCAATACCTCCGCATGCATTTCAAAATCCAGCACGCAGTCTCTATGGATTTCCTCTGTCTCCCCGGTAGTCATGGAAGTGCCGGTCCCCCGGAAAGAGATCACTGTCTTTCCATCTCCTATGGTCACATCCGAAGTGACATATAACGGTTTCTGATACTGTTCACTGATCCACACAAAAACCTCATTGGTTGCTTCCCAATACTGCCGCAGTTCCTCACCATACTGCTTCGCATACCCCTGTCCGATGTGGGATCTGCTGCGAATGGAGCATATGGGATAGGACCGGTAGAGATCTTCACTACGATCATGGCTGAATCTGATCTGTATCTCCGGATGCTCATACAGCCATAACTCACGTCCGCCCAGAATCCCTGCCGCCAGCGCCACCACTGCCAACACGATCAAAATAACATGCCTTTTCTTTTTACCGTTCATTTCCGCCCCTCTCTTTCTCGTGCTTACTTCTGCAACGCTTCCATCAGACGCTCCTGCCAGTCATAGAAAGCCTGGCCGTCCACCAGGCAGCGTTCGTCCTCACCTATCCATAATCCCTGTTCTTCCGACGCGTAGCGAAAGGTCCTTGTCTCACCGTCTGCATAGACAAACTGAAAATATCCCACACCTTCCACCATCTCTTCCGGCGGGATCGGATCTGACGTCACTTTTCCGGAAAGCTGTATAAATTCCTGCCACAGCTGCTCTACGGTATCGACATCTTCCACATAATCGTAATCCTCCGTGCAGAAGCTGCAACCGATCTTCTGCGGGCACTCCTCCGGCAAAAAAGCCGCGCAGAATGCTGTCTTTGCTTCATTCTCCAGCATTCCCGGATACCATATATCCGCTATGGCATAGGCTTCTTCCGGTGTTGCCGCCGGATATAAAACATAGCTGGCGGGATTCTCTACGGATATCATCCCTTTTTCCACATTCTGTACCGCCTGATAAATCGCTACGGTGGTCTGGGCATCCGGGGTTCCGATCCAGCCAGCCCCTCTTCCCTCCTTCAGAAATCCTCTGCTTGCTCCATAGGTAAAGAAATAATTCTGCGGTTCCTCTCCCTCTCCAACGAAAGATATCTGCCCATGGAAAGTGCTGCCGTGGATCCAGGGCAGTACCCGGTAATAATAGGTTCCGTTGACGCTCACTTGTACCTCTTCCTGCTTTCCGAAAGCGTTCTCCTTCGGCATCTGTATCCCCGGCACCGTGAAATCCACCGTTTTGCGGAATTCGATGAGATTCAGCAGAAGTACCACTACCACCAATACGATTGCACTGAGAAAAATGGTTGCTTTTATGTTAATCTTCTTCATAAGCCCCTCCTTTGTTTCCCTTCTATCTATATTGACGACTTTTATACTTCGTTTGTTACAAACAGCATAACAAAATTTCACCCCTGAATCTACTCTTTTCACCCAAGCGACCGCTTTCTGTTATTTCTGGTCTTTTTATAACATAACCACTGTAAATGCACAATTGAGCAGATGGAAACTTAACAGTCTGGAACTATAAAACTGGCGGCATCGGCTTCCCGGTGTCGCCAGTTTATTGTCACTCTATTTTACGAGTGGCTCATAATAGAGCACTGTCTGCGCAGGATCTTTTCCGCTGATCTCCACGCCGTCCGCCGTCGTTCCCTGGAAGCCGTCGGATGCGCCGATATAGAGAATGCGACCGTCCGGTACAAGGACCGCACAGGTACCTTCCGTACCGCAGGGCATCTCCCAGTTCTCCTGCACTCTGGTGAATTCCGTCTCACCCAGACGATAGGTGTCCACGCCGTTGTATCCCCATAGGATAAAATCTGCCGTCTCACTCACACCTGCTGCCACCATTTTCCACGGGTAGATCGTATCAGCACTGCAAATAACATTCTCACCTCCAGCCACCGGAACAAACCTGAGGCTTTCCGGGTCTACTGACACTAATGTCATAGCCATATCTCCTGCTGTCGTATTGCCCACTGCCTGTGCAGCCGCATAGACTTTGCCGTCCTTGCCCTGTCCTAATGCTCCGGCACCTTGTACGGCATAGCTGTTGTCATCCGCCACGTTTCCGATCAGTTCTCCTTCCGCAGAATAGATCCGCACATAACTGCTGTCCTCCTGCATCCGCATCCGCACATATAATCTGCCCTGGGCATCTATCACCATACTATCAACGATATTCCATTCCCGCTCTCCTACGGTAAAACTGTTCAGAAGCTTTCCCTCCGGGCTGATATGATAGATTACAGGCAGCCAGCCGTGCTCCGCTCCCGGTACAGCCAGTCCCTTCAGTCCCGCATAGATGCTGCCGTCCGGTGCCATGCACAGACTGTAGACCTCTCCGTTTTCTGCAAAATCTTCAAAAAACGTCTCTGGCGTTCCGCTGCCGTAAGGCAGATATTCCACTCTCGCCTGTCCGTCCGTAGTGAAACCGCCCACATACAGACCGTTCTCTGCCACTGCCGCACAACGGATACTTACGTCTCCCTCATAAGCAATCTGCCATTCCTGCGTTGCCGTATCGGCGCCGAGAACCGTACCGCTCGTTCCCTGCTGTGCTGTACGTCCCTGCTGCGAAGTATCCTTTTCCGGCTCTGTCTTCACATATTCATAAGAACCTGCTTCAATCTCCTCGCTGATCTTCGCCAAACTGTATTCTCTCTTTTCCTTAAAATCGATCAGCTCCAGCAGTTGCTCATCCGTAAGCTCCTTCTCCGGCAGAAAAAAGGTACTCCGCTCCGCATAAAAAGCCACGCCTTTCTTGTATTTCTCGGGGCTGTCAATCAGCGTAAGCTCCTTTTTCGGGAAATATCCCTGCTCCAGGTATGCCTGCCTAAGTTCTTCCAGTCTCGCCGTCTCGCTCTCTGTCATCGGTCTGCTGTAAGAGTCTGCAGAGGCATTTGCGTCCTGCAACTGGGCAAAATACTCCTCCAGTTTTTCGTGATTCATGCTTTCCATCCGTGCCTGATACATTCCGGATGCCGTCACCGTCGCCGACGCCAGTACCAGACAAGCTGCCGCCAGAATCGCCGCCCGCCGGAAGCTGTAATGGTGTCTGCTGCCTCTGCCGTTTTTCTCCAGATGCTGTAAAATATCATCCACCCTCGCATCCAGATCTTCCGATACCGCCATCTGTTCCTGTTCTGCCATTTTATATAATTTTCTATCTAAAAAATCGCTTTGCATCTCCTGCTCCTTTCCGCTGCTACAACATTGCCCGCAGCTGCTCCTTCGCCCGATGCAGACGGGATTTCACTGTGCCCTGCCTACATTCCAGGATCCTGCTGATCTCCGGGATCGTGCACCTCTCATAGTAAAACAGAACGATCACATCCCGATACCCGCCGTCCAACCGCATTACCGCATCCCACAACTCATGATGTTCATCGTAGAATTCCGGGGACAGGTTCTCCTCCCATGCCACCGGACTGGTGCGCTTATTGTGCCTGTAGATCTTTTTCGCCTCGTTGGCGGTAATCTGCAGGATCCAGTTACGAAAACTGTCTGCTTTTTTCAACGTCTCTAATTTCTCATAAGCATGCACGATAGCCTCACTGACCGCATCCTCCGCGTCCGCACTGTTTTGCAGAATCGAATATGCCAGTCGGTACATGGGAAGAGTGTCGCTCTTCACATGCTGTGCAAACTCTTCTTTTGTCATGACTGCCAAGGTATCACCTCCTTCTTATCGCCGGCTTCACTATATATGAGTCGCAGGTAGCGGAAAAGGTTCCCAAAAAGTAAGGCACCGGACGGATCCAGTGCCTTTTGATGTCAAATACGTAAAAAACTATTCTGCCCGCAGTCCATGCAGCATCACGGTATTCTGCCATCCGTCCCCCCCACAGGTTCCTGTATGCAGAACTCCGACACTGCCGCCCGCAGCAACTGCCTTCGTGTCCACGATGATCTCCGACGGATATTCCACAGACGGCGGAAGCTCCCTTTCCGTCCACAGATGCGCCCGCAGCCGTCCATCACGAATCTGCACTTCGATATGGCAACCCGTCACAAATCCCGCCGTGTAACAGTGTTCCCCGATGGGGGATGCAAGCCCCTCCTCATAGTACACCGGGAATACCGCCACCGCATTGGAGGCTTCCGGGGATCGCAGGATCCGAAGTGCCGGTCCTGTCATCGTCTGTGCATCAAATCCGACACACACATCCATGTATTGCCCGGCGCTGCCGAAGCCCTGTCCGGATGTCTTCGCAGGATCCAGATACACTTCCGCCCGCATTTCGCGCGCTTCCTCTGCAAAGGTATAGAATAGCTTCACACCCTGTATGGTAGGCATCAGTCCGGCGCCCACGCAGCCGTTTCCGGCAGTCCGGTAGCTCCAGGGGGTCTCTGGCAGCGTCTGCTCCCATTTTCTCCACTCGGCAAGTGCCTCTCTGGGCGTATAGAAATCCCTCGTCCACCACTGCGGACGGATCCTGGGCTGAAGTTCCGTAGGGAAATCCGTAAAATCGGTCTGCACCCGTCCGGCATCCTCGATTCCTTCCGGTTCCAGCCTCTCGCGGGCACACAGTTCTATCGTCTCTCCACAGGCGCTGCAGTTCGTCCGTGGAGTGATCCGCACGTAGACCGCCGCTCCAATTGCTTCATTTCCCGGATGATACGCACGATTCCCCACTCCGGGGCGGCTGACGGATACGGTTCTGCGCTCACCGTCCTGCTCCAGTTCCCAGCAGATCAGGGAAGCGTCCTGTGCCCCTTCCAGCTCCAGTTCATAATGCAGGGTAAACGTTCCCTTCCGACAAGTAACATAAGGAGACTGTTTCCATTTCGGTGCCGGGCGGGTCGTCGGTGGGACTATAATCTCTGCCATTGCCGCCAGTCCGGTCTCTGTGCGCACGGACAGTCTGTTCTTCCCGGTACGGACATCGTTATTTTCTCCATACAGCGTCAGTTCCTGCCCCTGTCTCTGCAGACGGATCCGGCTTCCATCTTCCGTAATTTCACAGGCTAATTCCGGATGCTCCTGCATCTCGCCACTGAAATATTTTACCTGGGCGGCCAGGGTCTGGCTTCGATGTTCTTCGGTTAGTTCTACGTTTCCCCGGCTTAACACCAGCTGTACCGGCAGATGCTCTGTCTCTGCTTCCGGCAGGTACTCCCGTTGTCCTAGCGGATCCCAGGCGTCCGTTCCCCGTAACAGGTTCCGGACGTTGTATTGCACCCCGCTTTTCGTCTCTATCAAAAAAGCCCGTAGCCCCTTTTTTCCGGTGAGATCCACGGTATGTTCCGCAGGTCCTATAGGCGTATCGTTTCCATATGCATAGCACATGGTCTCCGGCTGGGGATAGCGCGTCCACTGCACCTGCAGTGCCCGGGAGGTTCCCATACTTTCCTTACGCAGATCCTCGAACCGGCAGCCGATCACATACACGCATCCCTGCCCCTTCATAAAATACTGGTCTGCGCCGCTTCTGTCCCGGTGTCCGCAGATCCGGAACAGACAGTCCAGGAACGCACTTCCCGTAGCATCCGTTGCAGAGATCGGGCATCCCCCGTAGAAATCAAAATCGCAATGCAGATATACTGCATTGCCATTCAGGGCATCATCGGTGGATTCAAAATGGCAGTTCTCGTACAAGCTTCGCTTCGCACCGCAGATGGGATAGAGATTCAGTCTGCTGATGAAACGACTGTTTTTCGCATGGAACCGGTCTCCCACCACATCACCCAGCTGTGCCTGTGTGACTGCCTTGCAGCGCTTCGGTCTGTTTTTCGACGGATCTAACGGATACTCCAGATCCACGTTGCAATAGTTCCCGATGGTCAGATTCTCCAGGTACAATCCGTCCCCCTCAAAGTGCAGCATGGTATAATTGCCGATACAGCCGTGGGACTGCCCCTTGTTCGCCGCGATCACCACATCCTCCGGGTGCTCCGACAAACCGATCAGGGACAAATAACTGCATTTTATTTTCTGCTGATAAGGCAGGAAATCTCCCTCTGTCCCCCGGAAGATTTCCCTATCCTCCGGATCATGCAGCCAGTAGACATCCGGCGCCAGATATACCGTCATCGGGGTTTCCGGCGTTCCGTTCTGCAGTGCCCCGGAGGCAAACAGCTCCTGTAATGAGCGGAAGCACCATGCCGCTCCCGGAGCGGCACTGCCGTCTAACAGCAGATGATGTGCATCCAGTTTTTTCATAATCGCACTTTTATCTGTCATAATTTATCCTCCTCTGTCAGCCCTTGACGGAGCCAACCATCATTCCCTTGACGAAATACTTCTGTAAAAACGGATACAGCACCAGGATCGGCACCGTCGCTACTACGATCGTAGCGTATTTGATGGATTCGGCGATCAGCTCAGTGTCCGAATCTCCCATTCCCGACAATCCGCTGCTTAAGATCAGTATCTGACGGATGACTAACTGCAGCGGCTCCTTGTTGTGATCATCGAGATAGATCATGGCGCTGAACCAGGAATTCCAGTGTCCGACGCCGTAATACAGCACCAGCACTGCCATGGTCGGCTTGGTCAGCGGTACCATGATCCTGCTGAGGATCGTAAAATGGTTGGCACCGTCCAGTCTCGCGGATTCCTCCAGGCTGATATCGATGGATGCCATCGCCGTACGCATGATGATCAGATTGAATGTGCTGACCGCTCCCGGCAGCAGAATCGCCAGTCTTGTATCATACAGTCCCAGCTGCTGGATGTTCAGGAACTGGGGGATCAATCCGCCCGAAAAATACATGGTGAACATGATCAGCACCGTGATAACCTTTTGTCCCGGAACGTCCTTCCTGGACAGAAAATAAGCGCCCAGTACTGTCATAACAAGGTTAATCAGCGTTCCCGCCACCACATAAAATATGGTATTGGCATAACCGATCCAGATTCTGGAATCGGAAAACACTTTCTTATAAGCCTCTGTCGTAAATCCCAGCGGTTTGAATAATATCCCCGGATGTCCCATCAACAGGGATGCCTTGCTGAAAGATGCACATATCACATACCAGAATGGATAAATACATATTATCATCAGCAGGATCATAAAACAAATGTTAAATACATCAAAGATTTTCTCTCCGGCGCTGCGCCTGATTGTTCTGTGTATAGTCTTTGTCTTCATCTGCTCCTCCTTGCCCGATACCATTTACCACAGACTTGTATCGCTGACCTTCTTGCTGAAACGGTTCGCCAGGATGACCAGCAGGAAGTTCACCACCGAGTTAAATAGTCCCACCGCCGCGGAGAAGGAATATTGCCTGTCTACCAGACCCATGCGGTATACATAGGTAGAGATCACGTCTGCAGTCTCATAAATGCCTTCGTTGTACAGCAGAATAATCTTCTCATAACCGACACTCATCACCTGTCCCAGCCGCATAATCAGCATAATGATGATCGTTGGCATAATCCCCGGCAGCGTGATATGCAACATCTGCTTCCATCTGCCGGCTCCGTCGATCTGCGCTGCTTCGTACAATTCTGTGTCTACTGCGGTTAACGCCGCTAAATAGACGATAGAGCCCCAGCCTACGCCCTGCCAGATATCACTGATGACATAGATCGGCAGGAAATTTTCCGGCTGGCTGAGCAGATTTTTCCCTCCGTAGTCGAAAAATTTTACCAGAATCTGTGTGATGAAACCCTCCGGCTTCACGAATTCCCTGATCATGGAACAGATGACTACCGTAGAGATAAAATGCGGCATATATGTGATCGTCTGGGTTACACGTGCGAACTTTTTGCTCCGCAGCTCATTCATCAAAAGTGCCAGTATGATGGGTGCCGGGAAACCGAACACGATAGTTGCCAGGCTGATTTTCAGAGTGTTGCCCAATAATCTCTTAAAATAAATACTCTGGAAAAAGTTCATAAAATGCTGTAAACCAACCCAGGTACTGCCGGAGATTCCTCTCCGCGGGCTGTAATCCATAAACGCGATAATCAGTCCGTACATCGGCTTGTAATGGAACAGCAGATAATACAGCAGTACCGGGAGTACGATCAGATACAGCTCTTTCTGCTTCCACATCTTTTTCAATGTCTTCATGGCATTTTCTCCTTATCTCCTTATCTCCTGATTTGTGTCTGATTTATGCCGGATAAGACAGACGGTCGAGCTGGAAGACTCCAGTTCGACCGTCCGGGATATTATCTTTCGTTATATCGATCCAGCGCGGACTGATATATTCCGATCATATCGTTCATGCCCGTATCATTCAGCTGCTTGATATAGTTGTCCCATTCTGTATCTACATCCAGAACCTGTGTATAGAACTTCGCACTATATTCAGAGATAAAGGTATTCATCTGTGTGCTCAGTACGCTGTACTGCTTACTTTCGTCTTCTTTTAAGGTGATGGGCGGAATCAGCGTGCGCTGACTCTCATTACCGTCTGCCCAGTCGTGAAGCGCCTGTTTCTGCTCATCGGTCTCATAATACTGGAAAATATAATTTGCATCCTGTACGAAGGGTCCGCAGCCATTTGCCAGACCATTGTAAGTCATAGCAGTGGATACGCTCCAACCGTTAGGATTGTGCATAATTTCATCGGTATAGGTGGGAATACCGTCTACCATGGTATATGCCTCGCCCTCTTTGCCGTAGTTGATCATGTAATGTCCGGACTGGCTGTAGCAATAGTTCAGGAATTTCGCTGCCAGTTCAGGGTTCTTACAGTCTGCTGTGATCACTGCGGAACCGTTACTGGTGGTCGCATAATCGTAGGAACCGCCGCCGTATAATACGGTGTCACCGCTGTTCATTACAGGGAAAGATGCGGTTGCCATCTTGAAATCCGGATTATAAGCCTGTGGATCTGCTGCCACACTCTTGATCATACTTCCGAGGAAGCTTCCGCCTGCTCCTACGGTAACTGCTGCTTGGTCATTCATGATATAGCTCATGGCAGTTTTCTTATCGCAGGTAAGCAGATCTGCATCCAGCAGTCCCTTGTCTACCCAGTCGTTGGCTCTCTTCATAAGTTCCTTATAAGCTTCCTGGGTGTAACCGTTCTTGATCTCTCCGGTCTGATCATCCACATACATTCCTGCACGGATGCCGTAGGCACTGCCCATGAATCTCATCAGATATTCCAGGGACTGTACGACCATGGGTTTCTCGATGCCGTATTCCTTCAGTGCGGTCAGCGCTGCCTCCCAGTCGTCCAGGGTCTCTAACTTGCCTGTATAGCCTGCCTTTTCCAGCAGATCGGCTCAATACATGGGTCCGGTGGTACACTGCAGATAAGTGTTACCGCGGATGAACGGGAAACAGTAGTAATGTCCGTCATCATTTTTTACCTCACGGTCTACCGTAGGATTGTCCTGCAGATACTGCCACAGATCTGCTGCCGCGCCGTAAGGCTGTACATAATCATCCAGGATCGTCAGTACTCCTTCTGCCTCTGCCGCAGCCGGACCGCCGGTGTAATTGTTGGTCCATTCCCATACGATAATATCCGGCAGGGAACCGCTGGCAATCATGGCGGAGAACTCCTCACTGGAGCTTCCCTCTGTGGGCTGGATGAACTCTACTTTAATACCGGTCATCTCCTGCCAGTTTTTCGCCCATAAGGTTTCATTGGCGGATGCTGCTGCATCACTTGCCCAGTACTCCATCCAGACGGTCAGGGTATCACCGGTGTCCTCTACGGGATAGGAGACATAATTACTTCTGGGAATGGTAAGCTCATCGCCTTCTTTTTTATTCAGAGAATCCAGCAGTTCATAGGCAGGTGCTGCAGGCTCCTCGGTTGTTGTCTGTTCTTTTTGTGTCTCATCAGATACACTGTTTTCGGAATTGTCTGTGTTGCCACATCCGGTCAGCGTTGCTGTCATGGTAAGAAGTGCTGCCATTAAAATACTGATTGTCTTCTTTTTCATAGATTGTCCTTCCTGAATTTGATATTCGTTTCCAGTTCAGACTGCGCAGTCTTTTGTGTACGCCTTTATCTTACCTGCCCCGTTTTGCTCCTACAAGTGACAAAAAATTGTGTCCACACAGTTGTCTCAATTTTGGACAAGTGACAAAAATTAATGTCCATCCTTCCACTGGCTGGGTGTCATGCCCTCACTCTGCTTGAAGCTGCGAAGCAGGGTTCTGACACTGCCGAATCCGGACTTCTCCGCCACCTCATTCAATCCGTCATCGGAAGAACTGAGGATCTCCTTTGCCCGCTGAATCCTCTGTTGGGAAATGTAGGTGGGCAGCTTTTGTCCCTTGACGCTTCGGAATGTCTTCGACATCTGCACGGAGGATATCTGAAAATGCTCTGCGATCGATGTCACATTCAGATTGCAGTCCGCAATATTCTGCTGTATGTACAGCACGATCCGGTTACATAATTCCTCTTCCTCCCGGCTGCCCTCCGCCAGTTCCTTCTGCAGATTCTCGCATACCCGGTGCAGCTTTGCGATGAGTTCCTGTTTTCCATGGCATTCCTGTCCATGGAAAAACGAATACTCCTGAAAATCTTCCGTTCCCTCCATGGCTTTCAGCATAGAACACTGCAGGTCATATTCCAGGTAACGGATGGCTTCCGTGCGGTTGCTGATATTTTTATGCTCATTCTGCTGGTACAGATCGCTTATGATCTCCTCCGCCCGCGCAACATTCTGCTGGCGAATCTGCCAGATCAGTTCTCGCTCCGTCTCCAGCGGATAATAATATCCATACTGCGGTTCGACTTTCACATCTTCGTAGAATACCGTATCATCCAGTTCGTAGATCCTCTTCGTCTCCATGGTGTAGATCGCCTGCTGGTAAGCATCCGAGATTCCTTCCCGTCCTCTGCAGATTTCACCTGCCGCTACCGTATAGCGGATATCCATATGCTCATCCATGAACTCCTGCAGCTGGGTCACTGTCTCTAAGGTAATGTCCCGATTCCGTCTGGCATCCTTTTTCGGGAAATTCACGATAATAACCAGCACATCGCTGACGATCATGGGATATACGATGCAGCCGCTGTTCTGAAACAGCTCGTAGCTCACGTTTTCCACGATAAACTGCACGAATTCCAGGTCTTTCTGCTTTTTATGCACCTGGTCCCATTCCTCGCTGCCGTCCCGCTCGATCTCTTCCATATAGAAGAGCAGCGTGGTGAACTGTTCGCCGCACCAGCGGATGCCGCACATTTCTTCCACATAATCCGCATTTTCCGGCAGATTTCCCCTAAGCAGCTTCTCCAGGTATTCCTTTTGGAAAATCAGATTCTGACGCTGCAGTCTGCTGCCTGTCTCCTTCAGGTTCTGCTGCATTTTGTGAAAATAGCCGTCGATCAACTGAAATTCATTGTCTGCCCCGTTTTGCGAAGACTTAATATCCAACCGGTCTAACAGCTTCGCCACCTGGCTGTAATTTCTGCGCAGGAAATAGAGCATCAGCAGGATACCGATTGCCGTGAAGCTGACCAGGATGAGGATTACTCTGCCCTGATAACCTCTTAATTCGTTAAAATAATCCTTTTGGCGGCAAATCAGTATCTTGTAATTGTTACCGCCTTCGTAATAGCGCAGCTGTGCGGTCTGATGCTCCTCCGTCAGTCGGATGCTTCCGGCTTCTTCCGTCATCGCTGCCCGCAGCTGTTCTCTGTCTTCGGCACTCAACACCTCTGCATTCTGGTCAGTGCAAAAAACATCTCCTTCCAGCGCCAGGCACACGCTCTCATCCTGGGAAGGGAACAGGATCCGCTGCAGCTGCGACAGTTCATATACGAAGAAAATGTTGATCTGCGTGCGGTCCCATTTATTGTCCTGTATCGTTCCTGCGAAAAAGACATACTGCCCATTGCCGTACTGCATGGTAATGCCGTCATAGTCTCCCGCTAACAGCCGCTCCCAGTCTTCCCGGGAGATTCCGCCGTACTGACTCTGATAGGCTCTCCAGTAATTCTCCGCCGTATTCGCGGAATCGCTTGCCACGATGTAATCGTCATTAGCAAAATAGAGTAAGATCGCCGCATAATTACCGTTGATCTTCTGATATTCTTTCAACAGTTCACACAATGTGTAACGGGAATATTTGATGGCACTGGTCGTGCTTCCCTGCTCGCCGTGATATGAATTTTTCCCCAGGAGAATCGTATCATCCTGTGCCAGCACCGAATAGGACAAATCCCGCATGGTCTCCTCCATGTCCGTCAGGTTGGTCCGGATCTGTTCCACAATCTTGTCATTCTCCGTTTCCTGATTCTGCACCAGAATCCGCTTTCCCTGCCAGTAGGTGATGCTGTTGCACAATAAAAATACCAGCATAACCACCATATATGATACCATCCATTTCCAGAATACACTGTTTTTACCCATCGTCTGCCCCCTCGTATTAAAATATCTCAGTGTTTCATTATACGGGCAACGCTGGTCAGAAGTAAAGTGACAGTTTCCTTCCTGGAAGCGACAAAAGATTCCAAAAAACAAGACACCGGACAAATCCAGTGCCTTTTGATTTAAAATCTGCATTAGAAATAAAAGTTAATTTCTGTTTTTCCTTTTTTCTTTTGCCGTGATTTAGAACTTTTTATTTTTTTCCAAAGCTTCTGTTCTTCCTTTTTTAATTCGGAAACAGACATCTTTTTATATTTCTTCGGGATTATCAATACATCATTTTCATACGCAGTCATCCTCTGTTACCTCCTTAAAATAAATGGAAAATTTCTTCTGCATTTCCTTCAGCGCCTCTATCTGTGCTGTGTCTTCATTATATCCATTTTTCAAATAGTCTTCAACTGTCAGTTTATAATAAGAAAAATTAATCCGCTGCGGGCGTGAGGAATTCCTGGAAAAGGGTTACGCGAAGGTAAATGAACGGGAGATCATGGAATATATCTGTGCGCACAGGCAGGAATGCGAGCTGGTGCTGGAGAAATGCTCCGGCAGCAAATACGAAGCCTTCCGGGACGAGGTCTTCTCCAACATGCAGACTGCCTTTCAGGGCTATTTATGATATGGATTATCGATTATTCCTGACGAAAACCATCGGCATCCACGCCGATTTGGGAACACAGATTTTAATTGGACTCTATCCGCCGAAATTCCCGCCAGAAAGCGATGGTCTCCTGCAGATCCGCTTCGTCTTCAAACAATTCCAGCTGTTTCGCCACTTCGATTGCAAAATCCACATAACCGTTTGCTCTCGAAGTGGTGATCCGGTCGGAAGTTACCACATCCTTTTCTCCGGAATGCGTCGATTCGATCCCCTCTAACAGTCCTGCATGCTCCACAACATCCACACCAGCGCAGATGGCGGCGATCCGTCCGCCTAGGTCCTTTACGCATTTCAGGTACTTCCATACCTCCGGAGTGTCTATCTTCTCAATATCTCCTCCGGGAATAATCAGCAGTTCCACATCCTTTGGATCCACATGCTCCAGCTGCTCCTCCGGAACTATCCGGTATCCTTCCGTGGTCGTAATCTCTTTCCCGTCCGGAGATACAAACAACATTTCCTTCCCCGTTACTTTCAGAAAGTAGTTCAATATCACAATTTCGTAAATACAACTCGTGTCATATAACAGTACTACTGTTTTCATCCGCTCTCTCCTTTTTCTCCCTTATAAGTTAATTTTCACGTAAATCAAAAATGTTTTTGCCTGGTTTTTCACGTAAATCAAAAATATCCCGATTTTCATGTCTTTTAATGTATGAAAATCGGGATACCCTAAGTTCCTCAGAATACTACTTTATAACGAAATATCGATCACCGGAGCAGGTGCGACCTGAGCACCGATTCCAGCGGCATCGGCAGAAAAAGATGTCCCAGAGTATCCGGCTGATAAGCTCACGCCGCCTCCGGAGGGAATGACGGGATTGTCCTTCATTTTCTCCAGACGGTCAAACACTGCCTTGAGGTATTCAGCATCGGCCTTGACGATTTCTTTCATCTCTTTGTTGCGGTGTTTGATCTTCATCATCTTGAGGTCTGCGGAATCCATCTCCCTATTCACAGAGACCGCATTATCTGATAATCCATCCAGCCCCATCTCTTCCATCAGGTCGCGTAAGCTATCGGACATTTCCTGCATCATCTCCGAGGTGAAATCGCTCATTTCCGACATAAAGTCTCCTGTCTGCGCATAGAATGCATCTATGCCAAGATCAATATAGTCGGATATATCATAGCTATCCCCTGCATACGCCTCACTGCCTGCATACTCATATGCGGAGAGATCCCTTGACATTTCTTCCTCAGAACTTTCCGCAGACATTTCTTCCGCATTCTGCACATTTTCCGCTTCTGCGTCCTGCGCATCCTTCGTTTCTTCTTCGCTGATCCGGTCTCCCTGCCAGATTCCGCCGGCTGCCTTCGCTAGTTCCTCTTCTTCTAAGTGTTTCGCCTTTTTCTTCGCTACACGCTCCATGGCTTTGGCATGGTTGATTGCTGCTTCGATCTCGTCATCATCATAATTGCCGCTCTGCTTCTGCCGTTTCAGGCGCAGGACTTCTCTCCGCGCCTGCCCGGCTGCCTGCTTTGCCGCCTGGGACGTCTTGCTCCGCAGTATCTTGGACGAGATATTTTTGAACTGGTACTTCAATTTCTTCAGCGCCAGCGTCGTGTTCTTCGTCTGCTGCCTCTGATTGCGCAGCGATTCACTGTAACTCAGGGAACTTGTAACGATGGAATCCTGGCTCCATCTGTTCGCCGCCTGCATCTGCGCACTTTGACTGTCTCTGGACAGCATTCTCCGGATGTCGGTGACGGAACTTTTCGTTGCAAACATGCTATTGCCGCTCTTCTGCCCGAAAATACCGCTCTGACTATTTTTTGCTCCGAAGATACTCTTCTGATTGTTCTGCGTCTTTCTTCCTCCGGAAAATGCCTGCGGCAAACCGGTATTGCCGCTCCCGTAAACACCTCCGGACTTCCCCATAGAAATCATGCAACCTCACCTTACCCTCTGAAGTCAAAGTTCTGGCCGACCTGCCGTTCGCTTGCGGTCTGCACACTGTCACTCCGTGTGTTGAAATTGTAGGTTTCTATCTTAGACAACAGTTCTTCTATGGAACCGGCGCTGATCGTTACCGTATCCTCTGTGCCGGTTTCCTCCTTGCTGTCTGATACCTTATCCGACTTCTTGTCTTTTAGCCGTTCTTCCTTTTCTTTCTTAGCTGCCTTCTTCTCCGCAGCCTTTTTCTCTGTTTTCTTCTGCTCAGCCTTTTTCTCGATCCGGGCCTTCTGCTCGGCGCTGGATTTCTTCAATACAGCGAAAAATGACAGTGTTCCTCCATCATTTACCTGCATTCCAAAGCCCTTGACATTCGCACCGGAACTCTGCAGGCTGGTCTTTAACTGCTGTATCTGTGCAGCGGCACCACTCAGGATTCCCTCATACTGTTTACGGAATTTCTCATCCGTCGCCATCTGTTCGATCTTGTCTTCATCAATGAGAACAACCGTCTTATAGCCGTTGGCATATTTTGCAGCATTGGCTTTTGCATTCTCCTTCTGATCTCTGCTGACCAGAATAAAATCATAATTTCCGTACTTCTTCTTCAGCTGCTCATAGTATTTCGCAGCCTTCTCCGACAACTCCGGCTGACCGATGGTCCTGCCGTAATTCCCAGTCGTTCCCTTCGTCTGTTTCGCTTCAGAAGTGCCGGCCGTGCCTGCAGCACTCGTCGTATCCTTCATTGTCTTGTTCTTTGTATTCTTGCTGTAATCACTCTGCGCAGCATATGCAGCGATGCTGCTTACCCCTATCTCTGTCATACTTATCTCCTCCTTGAAAATAGATGCCAAATCCGTTTGTTTTCACAGTTATCTTACTATGTATATCGTCTTCTTTTCTGAATACATTGATAGTAATAATGCCAAAAAACCACATTTCCGATCCTTTTCATCGATCAGAAATGCGGTCTTTATATTATATTTTTCCTACTGATTCAAATTGTTGATCGTATGAGATAACTGTCCGAGAATCTTCTTGATCGCTTCACTGGAGGTCGCCATATCTCTCGCCAGCTTCTGGACCTCCGTTGCTACCACCGCAAAGCCCTTGCCCTGATCTCCGGCTCTTGCTGCCTCAATCGAAGCATTCAGTGCCAAAATCTGCTGTCTCTTACTATAACCATCGATTTCCTTGGTCTTGTCCGTTGCTTCCTCGATCTGTTCCGCTGCTTTCGCAATGCCACCCTTCAGCTCACCTACCAGATTCTCGTTTTTCCAGTTGGCGTAGCTGGCTCTCACGAACATGTTGATCACATCTCCCAGCAGATTTGCCGAAGCGTCGATCTGCTCCCTTGTCTTTACATTTACCTTTTTCAAAGCCTTGATATATTTATCCTCATCAATGCCAAGTTCTCTTGCTGTCTGACGGAACTTCTCCTCATCCGGATTCTCCGGCAGCACCTGTCCTCCGATAATACTGCCCAACACGGTTCCATCCTCCAGTGTGATCGGAATACCGAAATCCACAAGTCCCGCATGACAGGGATATACGCCATGACCTTCTCTGTCACACTGTTCGCAGCGCTTTTTCCCCTCTGCGCTTCCTCTCGTCAGATCAATACAGAACTCCGTAAAATTATAACAGTCACTGATGTATTTTCCGTCTGCATCCACAGCCACGGTTGCCAGTCCTGTACTGCTTGCCCAGTTCTTCATGATCTGCTCGAATTTGTCCATGTCACAAAAATCCTGAATCTTCATATAACTTCCTACTTTCCCGGTTGTCTTAACCGCCGAACGCATCAAATCCGGGGACTTTTTGTCCCGGTATCATCTTATATTTGCATAAAAAATTATACCACATTTTTCAATATTTTTCGCCCTTTTTAATATTTTTACAGATATTTTTTTCGACATTATCTGCCTGAATGCAGTATTTTGTATGGCTCTGAATAGTTAACAAAAATAAATGAAATGTAGAGCCATCTATAGTATAATTATCTGGATAAAAATATTGAAGCAGACCAAGCGAAAAAGGAGGTACCGTTAATTGAGGAAAACGAAGCTATTCATAAAAATAATATATGTTCTCATTCTGATATTATCTACAGCCCTGCTCAGTGCCTGCTCCGCCAGCACCTCCGATGGTGCAGAAAAATACATTGTCCTGATCGGCGAAGATCCTGAGATCACAGAAAAACTTTCTGACATTGATCTGCTTGTCATAGATGCGGAATATTTTTCCCAAAATGACATTGCCCGTTTAAGAGAAAATGGTATCCATGAAATCTACTCCTATATCAATATCGGATCGATCGAGAGCTTCCGGTCCTATGATACAGACTTTGAGAAATATACTCTGGGTGCCTATGAGAATTGGCCGGAGGAAAAATGGATCGATGTCTCAGCTCCGGAATGGCAGGCATGTACAGCTTCCAGAGTAGACTCTCTGGTGCAGAAGGGTGTGGACGGCTTTTTTGTCGATAACACGGATGTATACTATAACTATCCGCAGGAATCCATCTATGACGGAATCCTTACGATTCTGGACTATATGGACCATACAGGCAGAAAGATCATGATCAACGGTGGGGACTGTTTTGTAAAAAAATATCTTACAACAGAAAAAAACGTTCTCATCGATGGGGTAAACCAGGAGAACGTTTTTACTGCGTATGATTTTTCAAAGGATGTCTATACTAAAAATGATCAAAGCACGCGTGAATACTATACTGAGTATCTAGATCTGGCTATGTCACACGGCTGTACCGCTTACACCCTGGAATACGCAACGGTTCCCTCCATCCGCAGACAGGCAGCCGCCTACGCCGGGAAGCATGGGTACATCTGCTATATTTCTGATAATATCGGGTTATGTCTGGGAAGATAACATATTCCTCTCAAGCGCCATCACAGAAATGTTGTCGCACAGGTATCCAGATGCTTATTTTTCACACTATCATTATCACTTAGACACTCATCACAATAATAATAGATATTGTATCCCCCCCTTCCCTCGTGTGTCCTCTGTCACCGAGAAATATCCGGCCTGCATTTTGGCTGTCGATCCGTTCAGAAAATGAATTTCACGCTGCTTCAGCGAATCCGGTCTATCCGAAGACATGCTATATATCGCCGGGTTATACTTTCCTGTTGATTTTTTCATGACTTTTCTCTCCATTACATTACAATACATCCCGCAGGCATCGGGCCTGCGTATAAGAAAGACCCGCATGGTCTTCCCAAGCAGGTCTTTCTTCCAGTCATATATTCAGTTTTATCAGTGCTTTATTATTCGCAAAGCTTGGAAAATGCATCCGCTACGAACTGAACCTTAGGTC